>OIXX01000274.1_pt1 | contig 36772 bp, 45 predicted proteins | sample 1588161 | NCBI WGS metagenome assembly OIXX01 (sample SAMN03283274) | human gut metagenome | biome: human-associated habitat; material: feces | host: Homo sapiens | place: Peru | collected 2012
GCAAAATACGGCATAAAAGACTATAAATCAACTATTTCAAAGATCGAATTGCCCTATTTTATTGGACAGTAGTGATACACAGTTATGAAATTAAAGAAATATGGTGCCATTGGCGTGATGGAGTGGCAGCTTAACCTGCCAGTCGGCAAGGCTACTGTTCATGTGGAGTTCAAGGGTGGATTTGAGAACAAGTACGGTATTCATCCTGCTACGTTTATGACGACTGATCCTATCGTGCAGACTGTCATTGAGCGCTCTTATTATTTTGCCAGCGGCAAGATTAAGCTTCTTGATGAAAAAGACCTTGGCTTGTCGCCAATGGAGATTGCAGCACAGAAGCGCAAGGCTGAGGAGATTGCCAAGAAGAAGGCTGAGGTGGCTGCCAAGAAAAAGGCCGAGGCTGAGGAAGCCGCCAAGGCTAAGGCGAAAGCTGAGGCTGATGCGCAGGCTAAGGCGCAGGCTGGTAATGCTCAGGGACAGGCGATAGAATCGCCTGGAACGGTGGCTAGTGATGCGGCTAGTGATGATGCTGAGGCTGAGCTGGAGAACGAGACAGAAGAGGTTGCGGAGAACGAGGAAGCAGAAGAGAATGCCGTTGATGGTTCTGTTTACGATGTAGAAGGAGAGACCACTAGCGGTGTAGATATGGCTTCTGATGAGGGTGAATACACAGTAGTACCGGTGACCTGCAACGAGGATGCCAAGAACTACCTTGTTGACAACTTCAACTGCTCTGCCAGAAAACTGACAAACTGGGCTACTATCCTGGAAGTAGGCAAGGCTAACGGTATTCTCTTCGAGAAGTAGTAATTAATAAAGGATTCAACCATGATCAAGCAGATAGAAGACATCGTTCGTGATGTTAGAATAGCCATTGACGAGAACGCCACTTCTAAGGCTCTGTTTGCGGAAGGCGACACGGAGACCTTGACCCTTGACGAAATCATCAAGAGCAAGATAGCCGATTCTGTCAGGAAGGTGGAGATGGATGCTCCTGCACGCCTGCTTGATAGTGGCGAGAACTTTGGTGATAGCGGTGTGTATTGGAATGCCAACCTGAGCGGCTGGATCATCCTCCCGGATGATTTCATGCGCATGTTGGTATTCCGCATGAGCGACTGGGAGCGCAGTGTGTATGACACGGTGGATGAGGGTAGCGAAGCCTATGCCTTGCAATCATCCCCATTCAAGGGCATACGTGGCAATCCGCAGAAGCCGGTATGCGCCATCACGCTCAGGGCAGAAGGCAAGGTGCTGGAGTTCTTCAGCTGCGACTCGAAGGATGCGACGATACAGCAGGCCGTCTATCTTTCGCAGCCAAGGATAGAGGACGGGGGCATACACATCTGTGAGAAATGCTATTCCTCTATTGTGTATCACATAGCCGCAATGACCGAGCAGACCTTTGGCAATACAGACGCGACAAAGTTATTCATGGAATTATCAAATAGTTTATTGTTATGACAGAAGAGACAAACAACATAGAGAACCATTCCGTAGGTGGAAGCGTAGCCGTAGGGCGAGACGTTACCGTAGGTGGCCGTTCTACCGTAAGGGGCAATGCAACCTTCAACCGTGATGTTTATATCAGCGGTTGGCTTAACGCACGGAATATCCGTGGAGCCGGCAAGGGTCTGTATGAGACTGTTGAAAAGCTGAACAGCGCTTATCCTAATCCGGAGAATGGCTGGTTTGCCTTGGTTGGCAATACACTGCCTGCTGACATATACCGGGCATGGGGCGGAGTATGGGAGACTACAGGACAGAAGGGCGGTGAACCGGTTCTTGAACTTGCCAAGCTGACCGAGCTGAGTGAGTCTCTGGAGAATGAAGTTTCCGCTCGTGTTGCTGCTGATGAAGCTTTGAAGAAGGCTATTGATGCAGAGGTTACCGCACGTACCAATGGCGATAAGGAACTCAGCGATGCCCTGACAAAGGAGATTGCAGACCGTGAGAAGGCTATTGCCGATGAGGTTCTTGCCAGGACTACTGCCATCAATGAAGCTATTGAGGCGGAAGCTGATGCACGGACTAAGGCTATAGCTGCAGAAGCCAAGGCCAGAGAGGATGCCGATGTAGCCGAGACTACGGCCAGGACTGCTGCCATTGATGCAGAGGTGCAGGCCAGGACTGCTGCCATTGAAGCAGAAGCACAGGCTAGAGATACTGCCATTTCTGCTGAGGCTACGGCACGAAGCGAGGCTGACAAGGCTTTGCAGACTGCCATGGACAAGAACGTGACGGAACTGAAAGGGGCTGACACGGAGCACGAAAGCAGACTTCTTGCGCTGGAGCAGAGTGAATGGCCTTTGTCGCTCGAGCTTTCCATCAACCCTATTCTGATTGAGTTCACCGGAAGCGAGAAAGATACTACCGTGGCTTGGAAGATTATGCGCAAAGGAGCAGGGGTTACGCCTACGGTACTTACCTTCAAGCAGGATGGGGTGGCACTTAGTGCTGAACTGGTGGCTAACGGAAGCATTAATGCCAAGGTGAACAAACTGGGTGATACGGTGTTTGAGATAGCTGTGGAGGCTGAGGGTATGAAGAAGAGTGCCAGCAAGAAACTGACCATGGTGCTGCCTGTATATATGGGCTTCGCTGGTGCTTCTGATGCGTCAGGGCTGGCTATAACCGGACTTTCAAAGTATGCTCCTCTTACATCGCCTGCCGGTACCTACAAGATCAAGAACAATGCGGATGGCATTTATCTGTGGCTTTGCGTGCCTGACACCATGACAATAAACAAGGTTACATCCAGCGGCTTTACCGTTCCTATGAGAGAGGTACAGACCGGACAGACTGAGCTGGGAGGCTACAAGTGCTACCGTTCAAGCAACGCCATCGTGGCAGGTGAATATACATACACAATATCATAAACGCTTATGGACACAAAGAATACGATAGACATCTTCGGAATGCTTGAAGCCAAGACCCTTGACGGAATCCTCGCCCTTGCGCAGCAGATATACGACAAGGAAATAGGACTGATGCAGGGGAAGGTGAACGAGCTTTCATCGGTGAAGGACGATGACGGCAACGTGAGAAAGCAGCCGCTTCGCATCGTAAAGAGCGACATGTGGGTGTATGCCATCGAGGACTGCAACGGCAACATGCTGCTCAGCGTAAACCGTGATGGGGAGGTATGGTACAAGAAGGGCATGAGTGACGAGGTTCGCAGGAAGTTTGAGGAGGTAGCCAACCGCCTGAAGGAGCTTAGCGGATGGAAGATTACCGAGAACGAGCAGTATATGTTCCTGATTACGGACAGCGCAAACAACCTTCTGTTCGGTATCAACCGTAAGGGTGAGATGGAATGCGACAAGGGTATGAGCCGGGAAGTGAGGGAACGCCTGGATGAGCTGAGAGGCTGGCAGGTGAAGAGAAACGAGCAGTTTGTATTCCTCGTGACCGACAAGAAACAGAACCTGCTGCTTGGCATACGAAGGAGCAACGGCCGACTTGTGGTACCGCATGGCTTCATCGAGGTGGTGACCGAGAAGGAGTATGAGGAGATGGAGATAGAGAATGACGTACTCTACGCCATCAAAGGCAAGGGCGGACGCATCGTTGACCTTTGTCTTAACGGACAGCCCATCAGAAACAGTGAGGAGCATTTCTTCTCCAAGGAAGACAACATCCTTATGTATAACGGCCACATGACCGTGATGCCACGCATATACATAGACCATGACGAAATGATGCTTATGGTGGAATATCCTACCGGATATGAAGGACCGCTGTTCGAGAATGTGGATGGAATGCTTTTCGTTAGGAACTAATAGGAGTGTTAAACTTTTAATTTAAATAACAATGGGAAAATCATTAGGATCCATCGGATTCAGAAAGCGAGGTGAGTTCAAGCCTAATACTTTCTACCGGATGGACGATATGTTTAAGCATGGCCGTTCGACTTACTATGCACTGGAAGACTTCACGTCTGGTGAGACTTTCGAGGAGACGGCCGACAAGGTGGAGTTGCTTGCTGATGCCACTGGCGTGGAAGAGATTGCCCAGAGAGCAGAGAACGCTGCTTCACTTGCAGAGACCAACGGAGCCGAAGCTGGCGTGCAGGCTGAGGAAGCACGGAATGCAGCGGCTGAGGCCAACAAGCAGGCTGAGACTGCCAGGGAGGTGACCGGTGTGTTTGGCAGCAACTTCAAGAAGGTAATCAATGACCAGTTCCTCTATGCCATCAGTGACTTGCTCGGCAATCTGCTTTGGGGTATCAGAAAGGATGGAAGCACCTACGACCCTAAGGGCGTGCCGGAAATGGTGAAGAAGCTCATCGAGGAGATCAACAAGCGCATCGACAAGCAGGAATCACGCCTGCATCTGATAGACAACCCGAACTATGTGTTCGCCATCGCTGATGCCCTGGGCAATCTCCTGTTCGGCATTGACAAGAACGGTGCATCGTTCGTGAATGCACTGAAAGGTGTGATAGTGATAGAGAAGGTAGAGAACAAGCAGTTTATCTTTGCCGTAAAGGATAGTGCAGGCAATCTTCTGTTCGGTATCCGCCATGACGGAACCTTCGCCTGCTCGAAGTTCGAGCTTCCGGCTTCCATCATCAAGCAGCTGGAGCAGGCCATGAAGAGTAAGTATCTGCATACGGAGGACGGGGATATGGAGTTCCTTTTCCGCTTGCAGGATGTGAATGGCGTGATTGTGTTTGGCGTAAGATGGGATGGTACCAGCTACATGCCTAAGGGTATTCCGCTGGAGCAGGTAGCCAAGAACGTGAAGTTTGAGAAGCGCATCACTTCGCTGGAGGAGAGGCTTGCCAACTTCCGTGGCGGAACAGGCGACTGGAGTGAGACCGGAAGGATGCAGGTTCCTATTCCACGCTGTGCCATGTTGAACCTGCTCACCTCTACCATGCCGACTGCCAAGAGCGGAATGGGTACGAGTGGTGTGAACTGTGACATTCCTTGCCTTGCCGAGTTCTGGGATATGCAGGGAAACTATTTCAAGATTCCTATCCTTCTGAGTGCGCAGGGCAACAGTTCGATGGCCTTTGCAAAGAAGAACCTTGCCATCGACCTGTTCAGTGATGCAGCGAGAAAAGAGAGTTTCGTGGTGAAGTTCGGTGACTGGGTATCGCAGGACAGCTTCCACTTGAAAGCATACTACACAGACACCTTCCGTGGCGTAGGTGCCGTGAGCTACATGCTCTACGAGGAGATGGTCAAGACAAGAGACCTGGGCGACGACCGACCATATAAGAGTGAGTTTACGAGCAAGTATGGCACTTCGGACGTGGGTATAGGTTCCGAGGAATCGCTTGACAGAAACTTCGATACCGGAGCCAAGTGTTTTCCTCAGGGATTCCCGGTAATCGTGTATCAGAACGGAGAGTTCTATGGTGTGTATTCCTGGCAGATGAAGAAGCATCGTGACAACATGCACATGGACAAGAAGACCGCAGAGCACGTTCACCTTGACGGTACGCTGGGAGCAGACAGCATCTTTGGCGGTAACATCAAGTGGGACCAGTTTGAGGTGAGAAATCCTAAGAGCCTGTACATGCAGGAGCGACAGAATATCAGAGGCGAGGAAACGCTGGAATACAACGGTGACTATCCGAGGGAGATCATGGGCGAGGATGCCGAGGAGTATGATTCCGGAAACAAGAACATGAAGCGTTGTGCAGCCGTGAAGAAGCACATCATCGCACTGAGCGGGCGAATGGCTGAGCTGAAACAGGCTGAGACGGACGGCAAGAGTGCTGATGAAATCAAGGTGCTCATTGAGAAATACTTCAAGGTTTCGTTCATGGTGGACTATATCCTGGAGACCAACCTGGTGAGTGACGGTGACGGATATAACAAGAACTGGCAGTGGACAACGTATGATGGCGTACAGTGGACTGCTAACCCTTACGACCATGACGGCATTTTCGGTGCCTACCATATTGGCAACTATGTGAGTGCTCCGGGCAGCGGCTGGCTGGGTAACAATACAACCATTCCTTCTGGCTGGATCATCAAGTACTATTTACCGGAGTTGAAGGCAAGATGGGCGCAGCTGAGAAAGGCAGGCATCTTTGAGGCGAAGCACATAGCCGGTATTCTCTACGACTGGTGTGACCGCATAGGCTTTGACAACTGGAAGGCTGAATACAAGAAATGGGACGAGAGTCCTTGCAACCGACCTAGCCTTATCAACGATGAGTACTGGACACGCATCACAGGCTACACAGTGGGATGGGCAGCAACAACTACCTACGGAAAGGGAAGCATAGCTAACCGAAACGGAAAGGCATATAAGAGCCTTGTCACCGGAAACGTGGGCAATGACCCTGTCGAGGACGATGGTACGAAATGGGAGGACATTACATACAATGCGGAGAAGCAGTATGCCGTGAATGACGTATGCTACTACGGAAGCTCCAACCTTTACGGATTCAAGTGCAAGGCTGCATGTGTGGGACAGGCTCCTCTTACTGGTTTCTACAAGTTATATCCTAAGGATCTGGGACACTTTGACAGTGTGTATCGTGTAGAGAACTGGTTAAAGAAACGCATCGAGTATATGGATAAACTCCTTGAATATTCGGTACAATAGAAAAGACAGTTAAATATATTGTTTAATAAGAAATCATAAGAAAATTATGGGAAACCAATGTGTAATTTTAACATGTGAGGGCAGCGTGACCGACCCTAACATGACCAAGGTAGAGCACTACTACGGTATTGAGTTCACCCGAGGTGAGAGCAACCAGGGTGGCAACAATGGCTATCACAAGATGATAGGTGACGCAACCCTGCTGAAGGAAATGCGCTTCCACAACCAGATGGCCATCGCGAACGTGAAGGATGCAGCCATCACTGCAGAACTGAACCAGACCAACTGGAACAAGACCAAGGACGGTGGAACCAGCGTGCTTGACGGTTCGGACGGCTCAGACATCATACAGGTGCATAAGAAGTCGGTATATGCCATTATCGGTGGTAGCAATGCCACATACGAGCGATATATCGTGAGTGATCATCCTTTCAGCTATGATGGTGATGAGGCTATCGAGTTCCCTGCTGGCGGTGATACTCCTGACTATGCCGTGCTTCTTGACGGCATGATGCGCTCTATCCGCAACGACAAGGTGGATGGTACACACTTCGCTGGTAATGGTACAGCACATACAGACAGCGGCTATGGTACAGCGGACGCTAAAGGCTATCCGAAAACCCAGCTGACCCGATTCCAGTTTGAGCAGTATGCACGTGCCAAGAACAGTGACCCATCAAGCAACCTTCCTTATACCAACATCTGTAACTTCGACCTGGAGTTGGAAATGGCGTTCATGTTCATCGAGTTCAGAACAAAGAACCTGAACAATGTACTCGGACATGGTATCTCCAGTATTGCGGCTCCTACCGCTGATACATGGGGCAAGGTGACTGGCTTCCGTCTGACTAATGACGGTGGCAATACATACACTTATCTCACTTTCGGTAGCAATGTATATTTGCCAGGCTCCCAGACTCCTACCAATATGTTCACTGTATTGAACCAGAGTAGCCCGGTATTGAAGGTGTTCGAGGGTCAGCTTGCCGTTTCCAATGGTCAGACCCTGGAGCCAGTGAAGGATGCAGACGGCAATGCCGTGCAGGGCATGAGCGATGGCGTAATGACTGGTGTCTGGACCAAGCGATTCTCATTCCAGCTTAACGCATCACTTACACAGGGCGGAGAAGCCAAGACATATAATGTAGATGCCGTTCTTCGTGTTCCTATCTGGCGTGGCAAGGTAAGACTTTGGGGTAACTGTTCACAGTGGATCAGCGGCTATGAGCTTCTTCACTACCTGATTGGTGATACCTATCACTACAAGGTATATCGTGCTCCTAGCGTGGCTGCGCTTACTACAGACGCAGATGTGACATACAAGACTGCTGAGGGTGGCTTTGCATTTGAGAAGTCTTACGAGTATGTTGGTGAGTTGCCTGAGACCAAGACTGCTGGAGGTGTAGGCTTCGGCTGGGCAAAGAAGATGCTTTCGCTCAGAAACATCACCACTGCCATCATGGCTGAGGGTGGCGGCAACATTGGTACATTTGAGAATGCTACATCATACGGATTCAACAGTGCAACTGCTGGTCAGTATATTCGCCGCGGGTCTCTCTTTGGCGGCATTGCGCGTGAGAGCATCTGCGTTCTTCGTTATGCGCCTGTGTCCTTCGAGCCGTCGTTTTCGGTCACGAGCATCGGTTCCGGCTTCCGTGTGCAGCTTGACGATTAACACGGCTGCCGCTTGACGAAATCGAAAACCGAAAGCCTCTCTCCTGTCCTGGAAGGACAGGCCGAAAACCGAAATCTCCTGTCGAAATCGCAATCGCACTCGGGCGTTTTTGGAGGAGGGGCTTTCAAAATAATATAAACACTGAATAAGAAAAAGTAAAAAATATGGAAAGACAGATTTTCTTTGCAGAGAAGCCACAGCCAATGGACTGGGGCAAGAAAAAGATTGTTCCTCTTAACATCAACGAGGAGCCATATATTGAGGACGGCAAGAAGAAAACAGGCTATCGTGCCGACCTGGTTAAGAAGGTTGATGAGCCTTTGACCGTTGACAACATCGTGCTTGCAGCCACGAATGAGGAGTTTGGCGAGGATGCACAGAAGCGCATCATGCTGAAATTTGCCAAGCAGGGTGATGCCGAGGTGGAGAAGTATAAGGCTTTCGTGGCAGAGGTGACCCAGGCAGCCCTGGCTGCTGGCTACGTTTATGCCACCGAGGACGAAAAGAGTGAGTAAAGAGAATGTTTAACAACAAGTATTGAGTTTAAAGTCGAGCTGTGAGAGCAGTCTAGACATCATGAAGGGTTGTCCGTGAATGCGGGTCTCACTTTGGCGGCAATGCGAATGAGAGCATCTGCGTTCTTCGTTATGCGAATGTGAACAACGAGCCGTCGAATTCGAACACGAACATCGGTTCCAGCTTACGTGTGATAGGCATGATATTTAATAATCAACTTGGTTAGACCAGGTTCACGGAGACCACACCCGAATGGTGAAAAATGACAGACAAGGCAACATGAAAAAGCGAGGTTGTCCGCCTGTTAGTAGGCGTGCATTTGTAGGCACGTTCGGAAGCTGGCGAAAAGGCTCACACGGGCTTATGCACGAAAAGGCGTGCAGGGAGCTATGAAAAGAATAGGTAACGTCTGGGATGACTTTTGCAGCGTAGATTTGATTAAGACTGCCATTAGGAATGCCGCAAAGGGCAAGAGGAAATACCGCAAGGTGAGGAAGGTGCTGGCCAATATTGATGATTATGCCGAGCAGCTACACAAATTGCTGGTGGATGAAATGTTTTCTCCTTCGCCCTATACCTGCGACATCATGAAGACGGAATATGGAAAAGAGAGGGAGATTTTCAAGCTCCCTTTCTTTCCCGACCGTGTGGTGCAGCACTGCATATCGCTTGTGCTTAGGGACAGATGGACGAAGAGTTTCACTTCTGACAGTTATGCCTGCCTTGTGGGTAGAGGCATCAACTGCAAGCAGAAGAGGTATAACCTGAACCATAAGTTGAAGCGAGCCATAGAAAGCTATCCTCCCGGTGTGCTGCTGTATGCCCTACAGATGGACATACGGAAATGCTACCCGACCGTGGATAACAAGCTGCTGGCCGAGATAAACAGGAAGTACTGCAAGGACGAGAAGATGCTTGCGCTGCTCGATATGCTGAACTTCAACGAGGGAAGCAAGGGTTTGCCGATAGGCAATTTCCTGAGCCAGCTCTGGATCAACATCGTGCTTACCCTTCTTGACAGATACATCAAGGAGGTATTGAAGGCGGATGATTACTTCCGCTATATGGATGATATGGTGTTGATAAGTGACGACAAGCATAAGCTGCATGAATGGAAATGGCGAATCATGAACTTTGTGTTCTATGTGCTTCATCAGGAGATAAACGGCAAGAGGCAGGTTTATCCGATAGGCGAGAGCAGGACGGAGCGAGGCATTGACTTTGCAGGCTATGTTTACCGCAGGGGCTTTACGCTGGTAAGGAAGCACATTAAGCAGAGCTTTGCGAGAAAGCGCAGATGCAGGCTGAGTGTGCCTAGCTACATAGGAATAGTTGAGCACTGTGATGGCAAAAACTTGATACGGAAATTAACGGAAGGAAACAATATGGCGTTTTCTGACCTAGGTAGAAAGATAGAGCGCCCATTTGAGGGTGACAACATCAAGATAGACCAGGTAGTAGATAGACCGATAGAGCTGCTTGACTTCGAGGTACGCCCTAGCGAGAAGAAGGCTGGTACTGACTACGTGAAGCTGCAGATCCGCTTTGAGGGCAGGAAGAGATTTATCGGTGGCGGCTATCAGTTTCTGGCCGATTTCCTGAAGACCTTGCCACCTGCCAGGGAATTGAAGAAGCTTCCGCTCGGACAGGGACTTCCTCAGCATACCGTGATACGCAATAAGCGAGGTTATTATTTTGATGGTACGATAGATGAATGATTAAAATGTAAACGAAATGGAAATGGTATTTAAGATTTGGAAGATTACCGCAATGGCTTGCGGTGGGTTGGTGGGATGGATGATAGGAGAGTTCAAGCCTGCTTTTCCTCTGGCCGTCGTGGCCGTCGTGTTTATCCTGTATGACGCATGGACAGCTTACAAGCTGGATAAGCGAGTGCATACAGCCTACCCTGACAAGACTCAGCGAAAGCAGGCTAAGTTCACATCGTTCGCCTTCGGCAAGGTGGTGAAGCAGACGATTCCGAAACGCCTCATGCTCATCATTCTTGCATTCCTGGCAGAGCACTGGGTGTTTATCCATGTTACTATCCCCTTGTCGTATGTTGTTACAGGTGCAATCTGCTTCGAACAGTTCTGGTCGATCCTGGAGAACGAGAGCAGCTGCAGACCGGAATCTGAGAGTAGGTTTTGGAAGCTGATGCAGCAGATTATGGTTGACAAGACGGAGCGTCACCTTGATGTGAATCTTGATAAGTTCAAGCATTAAAGTAATTTGATACACAATGATTAAAGTTTTAGTTGATAACGGCCATGGTGTGGAAACACCGGGAAAACGCAGCCCAGATGGGCGGTTGCGTGAGTACAAGTACGCAAGGGAGATTGCCGCTTCTGTAGTTGCCAGGCTGAAAGAACTGGGCTACGATGCAGGCTTGATAGTGGAAGAGGACAGGGATGTTTCCCTACAGGACCGCTGCAAGCGAGTGAACAACTGGTGCGAGCTGAAGGGTAGCAAGAACGTTATCCTGGTAAGTGTGCATGTGAATGCTGCCGGCAATGGTGAGTGGATGAACGCAACCGGATGGAGCGCATACACAAGCAGGGGACAGACTTCTGCCGACAAGCTTGCTGACTGCCTGTATGATGCGGCCAAGGAAGCATTACCAGGTAAGAAGATGCGCACGGACTATTCGGACGGAGATCCGGACATCGAGGCTGGCTTCTATATACTGAAGCATACCAGATGTGCCGCAGTTCTTACGGAGAATTTCTTCCAGGACAACAAGCAGGACGTTGATTTCCTGCTTTCCAATGAGGGCAGGGAAGCTATCGTGCAGCTTCATGTGAATGGTATCGTGAACTATATAAAGCAAGTGAAATGAAAAAATACATAAAGAAATACTGGCCATTGGCAGTTGCAGTCATACTGATAGTATTGAACTGCATGTTGACTTTTAAAGACAGTGGACACAAGAATAAAGGCGATGGCACGAAAGTGAAGGTTGACTCCACCGTATATGTGGATACCATCCCTTACCTCGTGCCGGTACCAAAGGACTCTGTAGTCTTGCGTTACGATACACGCAAGGTGCCATTGGCAGATGTGAAGACTGCCTATGACTCAGCCACAGGCGATAGCGTGGTGATAGTAGGCAACATCCCAGTGACACAGAATGTGTATCGTGACTCAAGCTACATTGCCTGGGTGAGCGGTTACCGACCCAGCCTTGACAGTATCAAGGTATTCTCGACAACCCGATATATAACAAAGATTATCACCGAAGAGAGCGAGCCTCCCTGAGAGACGTTTCAGATTCGGCCTGCAAGCCGGGTACGGCATGACACCAAAGGGCATGCAGCCATACGTGGGCGTGGGCATAGGCTACCACTTCTAGACGTAACAAGATAAACCTTCTGTTTAACGGGAAAGGCTTAACTTTGCGGTAATCAAATAATAAGGAATTATGAAAGTCGTAGATATAACAGTAAACAAGGGCGACGTGCTCAACGAGGTTGCCAAGACCACGGCATACTCTGGTGCCAAGATGACGGGGGAGGAAGGTGCGTATGAACGTATCTTCACGACCAAGTCGGACCGGGAGATGCTTGAACGCTTCTGGACGGAATGCCAGGTGTCGGTATGCGAGACCTTGAAGAAGTTCCTCCAGCAGGAAGAGACTACCGATGAGGGCTGGAACCTGGAACTGGGACTGTCTGAATCGTTTGACGACACCTTGACCAAGAGCATCAAGAAGGAATTGTTCAGCTTCTTCGTTACCGGCATCGTGGCCAAGTGGTATGTGTTCACCAACAAGAAGGAGGCAGGAGAATATGAAGGCTCGGCATCCCATCTGCTTGTCGGTATCCATAAGAAGGTGCTGTTCAAGAAGAAGCCGACACGGCCTACTTATAGTTAGTAATCATTTAAAATACAAGAATTATGGCAGAAAGCAAGAAGAATCTCACGGTAAAGCTGAAGGTGCAGGAACTGATGTTCGACATCATGAACAAGGCTTACCTTACCGGACAGGCACGCGAGGCAGGCGGCAAGGGCTACGAGGAAGCCAGCAACATGCAGGCGAGCGAGGACGACGAGAACAGTTACCAGCTTCGCAGATCGTTGGCCAACGCATTCAGCGGCTTGAAGAGCATCTTAGGCGAATACCTGGACGAGGACAAAACGACAACCAACAATATCATTCAGAATGAGATTGATAGCGATGGTGAGTTGAAGTTGGAGTTTAAGTTGCCGAGCAACTACAACAGTGCTTCGTCTGACGCAATGGGTAACAATATCCATGCTTACCTGGTAGATGTAGCTCTGAGCGAGTGGTTTATCATCACCAACAAGGAAGACGCCAAGGACTATGTGGATCATAGTGCGGCAAGTCTGGAGGTAGTGAAGCGTGCTCTCTACAAGCGCAGCCGTCCTACACGTCCTACATACACAACTCCGGATCCTGGCACTAACCAGGAAGGCGGCAAATAAAAGAACCGTGAGTTATGGAGTTATACGACAGCAAGGAATACAAGGCGAAGACCGTGACCCTTGTGTTCAAGAGAAACCAGTTACTCTATGACATCAGCAACTACGCCTTCGTAGAGGGCGACATCATGGGTGAGGATGCGGAACACGCACGGCACCAGGTGAAGGACATAGCAGAGGAAGGTAATGTGGACCGGGTGAACCGGGTGCTGAACCTCGCCCATGATGAATGCGTTGAACAGCTTTACCCTTATACCAATGAAGAGGTGGAGGATGGCGAACGTCTTGATGATACCCTTGTGGCTCCTGAAGAATACACCATCGTATTGAAGCTGCCCGAGGGCTTTGCCAAGAGCACCTTGAAACTGGAAAGGACGCTGATTCATGAGTATATGGTTTGCCGGGTGTTGCAGGACTGGTTAAGTATTACCTTCCCGAACAGTGCGCCTAACTGGGAGAAGAAGATGATTCAACTGAAAAGCAAGATGAAGACCGCATTGCTTTCCAGGAAGCTTACCATACGACGGAAGCTCAAACCGTTTTGATCTGTTAGTTAGTTTTATATTAGTTAATATGTTTTTTGTTGATTTGTTTATTGATTTTTATATCGTAAGTTTTAGTAGTTAGTTTTGGGGAAGAGGGGTGTCAGTGATGATACCCCTCTTTTTTGTCATTATCTCAGTCGGTTTGTATAGCGAGGTGTGTATTGTGTAGAGAAAGAACTGATGCTTTCTCCATTTTCCAGATGGCCGAACAAGACGAGACGGAAATACCGGTAAGGTGTTCCGAAGCCACGCACGTGATGATCCCATGAGCCGTAAATCGGGTGCCAGTTGAAGAGGTTTTCACTGCCATATAATACGGTTCCGACGTGTCCTCTCTGGAATGTTCCTCGTATGATGAGCGCGTCGATGGTCTTCAATACGTTCGGATCATCCAGCTTGAATGCACGTGTGATGATAAATATGGCACTTTTTGTTGCTTCCGTAGCGGAGAAGTTCACCAGGTTGGCATCTGCATCCATGGCCAGTGATTCCGGGTAGGAGTTGACCGTAGCTGAAATGTTGCTGAGCATCATTCCCCACTGCTGGGTTTTCAGCGAATACACATAGGCATAAGCCTGCTCCGGGTTATATACGATGATGCGCTGGTGTGTATAGTCGAAGAGCATGCGGCAAGACGACAGGTACTCCACGAAAGGAACAATATCGAGGGAATCCGGCAGTTTGACCTGCATCTTCTGGAGTTCGCTGATATAGACCTCCTTCGCATAGCCTATCCTAGGCAGGCTCGGTATGAATGATAGCGGAACAGAGTTGTTGATGGAATCGCTGATGCACATAGCCTGGGAACCTGACAGCAGCATGATGCCACGGTTCGTAGCGAAGAGTACAGCTGAATCCATCTGCGTGATGCTTTCGGAGTTGACGCATACCTCACGTGTGACCGGCTGCTTTGCAGAATAGCTTCCTGTAGAGGAGACTTCCAGCGCCCAGACACCATCGGTAGAGAAGGCGTAGAGAGGGAACTGGCCGAACTGACCCTGAGACAAAGCCTTGACGGCAGCGCATATTCCAAGAATCTTTCCTGTGCCAATGGTGTTGATACCAGTGGTAGGGAAGAAGAATGGGTTGTTGACCTGCGAGGTGTATATCTTGTTTGGTATCTCGACGGTACGGTCTGCCAGTGATGATACATTAGGCTGGCTGCCTTTTTCTTCCAGATCATCCCATCCTCCAAAGAAGAAGGAACCATTCAGGAAATCGTGTGATTGAAGCGGAACCTCATACACAGTTGGGAAAACATCGTACTTCACTACGTATGCCTTATATGCGTTGATGTTTGGATAGTAGAGAAACAGTGTTGGCATGTAGGCTCTAGCGAAGCTGTACGCATCTCCCTTTACAATAATATCCTTTCCGTCCTGCTTGATTACGAAATACACATAGTATGTCGCCTTGCCATCAAAAACCGTTGGTTCTGCGTCTGAGAAATTGTACACATATCCATCGGTATAACAGAACATGGAACCTGCATTGTAGCCGTTGAAAAGCTGCTTGCTGATGTTGGCTACGTTTACCCTGGAGTTGTAGGAGAAGGCATAGCGAGGTATGAGCGTATCGTGGGAGTCATAATCATCCGTCATTACTTCGCGGTTGAGAAGTGACTGCAAATAGTCTTCCTCCACGTCGATGAGGGTACGGGTAGTTGTCAGCGACTCTACCTTGATACTCTCAAGCAGGAAGAACTGGGATGTTGTGCGAATATCCTCACGCACGCAATCAACGGAGCGACGAGGTATCATCAATCGGCCTGCTGGGTACGTCCATTCCGATGAACTCTTGAAAGGATCTCCAAACGTGAAGGCATAAAGATGATTGAAGTTTTGCTTCTGATAGCGTAATGGATATGTTGTGCCAAGCGGGTCAACATTCTGATTGATATGCTTGCATACACAATAGGAGTCTATATCTGTAGATTCCTTGAACCCTGTACACTTTCCGTTCTGATCGTATGTGTAGATTGGCTTTGAGATGAATATATCCACCGAACGAATGATGTCTTTCCAGTTGGCCAGGCCATCAATATACTTCTGCGCAATAACCGCATAGTCGAGCCTGGATAAAGCAGCCATGATTCTGAGCTTTGCGTCAGTGTAATTCTTGCGTCCGGTGATGTGCTCATAGAAGACCTGCGGTGCGAGGTCGGACGATGCTATCATGAGCACTGGTGCAGAGTGCATGGTTAGTGAGCCATCATACAGACGATAGGCATAACGCACCAGGAAAGGGAAGATAAAGCGCCCCTTGCTGGTTGCCTCTTCTGCAATAAACTTGTTCACTTTTGCCAATACCTGATCTGTTACCTTTGTTTTGTTTTCATCGGTGAACTCCTTGAATATATCTGATGGGGAGATTGCATCAAACGAAATACTGAACTCGTCTGTTCGCACAACCTCAGCTTGCAGTCCGAAGGAGATAGGGCATTCAGGCAGATGTGTACCGAGAGCCAGGTAACCATCCGCCTTGCTCTTCCAAAGATAATGATACACACCTTGTTCTGTGAGAACCATCAGAATGTTACCGATAGCAGAAAAGGCATATAATTTTGTCTTACCAAAACTGTGTATCAGGTTCAATACTTGTTTTCCTGGCTGATCCTTTTCAACGTAATACACACATCCTGTTTCGGTGTCGTGTACAATGTAGTAATGGAATGCCGTTGTCTCGTGGAGATATACCACCTTCTGTGATGGCTTAGAGAAGGTCATTATCACCTTTGGTTCCAGCATTGGCTTCAACGAGCCATCCTCAGAAACGACACCGAGAGCTGTAGAGAGATCTCCATCTACGACCTCGTATTCAAGAGGGATGGCAGAGAAGCCATTGAGTTTTGTTTCCTTAATCATGGTTGAGAATGAGTTTTGTTATGATTGCTATATACTTTGTGCCGCCTTCTGTGATAACTTCGCCAGTGGGAAGGTCGGCCTTTTCTACACAGTTGCATGCTGCGAGGATGGCCTTGCACAGACGACGACTATATGCACGAAAGTGCTTCCCCTTCTTGTTGGAGGGGAAGCACTGGGCCTCGTGTCGCACGCCTGGACTGGCAGGCGAGCGTACGTATAGGTAGTATTCATGGCCGTCGGTCTTCACGTCAATGGCATCGCCAGGGTGCAGGTCTAAGGCTTTCACTAAGTGTGCCGATAGGTTTATCTGACCAGACTGGGAGAAAGAAATGTCGGCTCGACGGTTTGATTTCAAGATACTTTGCATGGGCTACTTGTTGTTGATGGCGTGCGTGATTCGCTTATTGAGCACCTCAACGTAGATTTCCATTGCGTTGCGCTGTTCCTGCATCCAGTAGTACTGCTTACTGCCAACCTTCTCCTGAAAGTCTTCCTGCATCAATGCTGATGTAAGGGATGAAAGGCGCTGCTGAACCTCATCACGCTCGATGATCAGACGGTCGAGGAAGTTGTCAGCAGGCTTGTAAGCCTTGTCGAATACTTCCTTTGGTGACCATGACTGATAACCATCTTCGTAACGCACGAGGTAGCCCTCGCCTGAATACTCCTGTTTTGCAGGCTTGATAGACTTGCCAAGGATAACCTCGGCCTCTACTCTTGTCATAGGCTTAGCTGTGACAAGCTTTGTTCCTAAGTACTTTTTCATAATAATAATGTTAATAATTTATTATTGGTATAAATATAATTTCAGAAGGAGATCCGGACTGTTATACAGCTCATTTTTGTCGATGCACCAGATACGGTCTTTCCATTCTCGTAGCGGTGCATCATACACCCACTTAAAGCGCTCCTCGTTTGCAGAATAATCAATTCCTTGACGATACACTCTTTTCTTTAGCCACTTACGTAGCATTCGCTTAATCTTTCCTTCAATATAGTATTTAATCTTTTTCATACTTCAATATTTAATTTTTGCATAATATCAACGCAACGATCAAAGAGTTCTTCGAACTTCTTGTTTTCTTCCTGGAAAGTCTTTACCCATTCTGTGAGAGCATCATCATAATCCTTTCTTAGCTTAATTAATTCCTCACGCTGGGTGCGGATAACACCGGCTTGCCATCTAGCTTTTGATAATAGATGCTTTTGCCAAGTGGACAACAAAATAGTTGCACACACGATGAATGTAACTATAACTACCATTAATTGTGTACTCATATTTTCCTTACTTTAAATTAACCTTTTAATCTTTGCTCGTATATCAGATGGACTTTTCCGTCTGAAGAAGCTATGATATTAAACTCAAGCATATCGTCTTCACTCAAGTCTCCCATATCGTTTATGACAAATGTAGGGGACGCGTGACAATAGTCAAAGCCATTTTCAAAGGTGCTATCCTCTATACCTCTGCCTTGCACTTCCAGGAAGTAACTGGTCAAAGACTCTATAATATGCTCGTAAAACCATTCTTCGCCTACTCTTTTGATAGTTTCGTCCACATCTTCGAGAACATAAAACTGAGTAGCTTTTTCACGGATGATGGCAGTAACCCTGTCTATCTCATCATCCATTTTCTTCTCGTAAGCCTTGCAGGCTCTACGCCAGGCTTTTCTGGTTTCCTTATCCGTACTTAAATAGTAATGCTTCTGTACATACCTCATCTTGACGGCTAAGTCGAAAAATTCCTTTGATTTCATACTCCTGCAAATTTAATGATTTCCGATGATAGGATGATTATATCTTCTTCTTGGTCTTTGCCTGGTGGGTGGGACAGGCGATGGAATCGCCTGGAACGGGGGCGAAGGGAGCGGTGGAGGTGCGCTCAGGCAGCGCAGGCTGCCATTGATGGTGTAGAATAATGCTTTCTTGCTCATGATTGTTATGCTTTTTATGTTTGCTCAAACAACTCCAGTTGTCTGATGTTATACTTTTCTCTGCTTGACCAGGCGGCCAGTCGCATACACTTGCCGAGACGGTCAGTCGGCTTGCCTATAAAGTCGAGGACTGAGGTAAGGGCGAAGTAGGCTGCCCGCTTGTCGGTATCGTAGTAGTGACCACGTTTCCAAAAGTAGTTTTCACCATCGGATGCCCTTGCGGACCAGCCGAAGCCACGGTCGTACTTGGAAACGCCTACGCTGAAATAGCGGCTGCTGTCTTCTGGGTGGCTCCACTTGATGGATACACACTCACGCTTCTCGTAATCTTTCATAGGCTCATGCGGAAAGATTTCTCATTGCCGAAGTTAATGACTGTCATCATTTCACGGAAGCGGTCGGCAAAGCGCTCATCGTAGTAGTCTTTAATCTCGCCTGGAGTGAGATTGCTGGTTGCGATGGTAGTAAGCTGATGTTCGTAGCGAAAGTTTATCATGTCCATTACTGCTGTAACGTAGTCGCCATAGTTCATGGACTCTCTCGGCTCTGTGCCCAGGTCGTCGATGCAAAGAATTTCCTTATCTCGCAACCACTTGTATATGTAAACATCTTCGTGGTTTTCCTTGCCAGGGTTAAGGTATGCCTTTGCAAGTCTGACAAGCTCTTTGGCTGATACTATCTCAAAGCCTGGGCGTGGAAACTTCAATCCTGGTTCTGCAGCCGGGGCATCATCGAGGAACTGATAGAGTGACTTCACGGCATTGACCATGGTACTCTTTCCGTTTCCACGGTTGCCGCAAAGGAACAGGCCGAATGACGAGCGGTCTTTTGTGGCAAGCCAGCTTGAAATCTCCTCTACGTGATGCTTGTATTCCTGGGTGTATTCAAACTTTCTGCCTCTGCATCTTACTTCTGCCTGGCATGATGCAATCAGCATCTGAAAAATCTGCTCCCTGGTGTAGGGTGAGAAACTAAAACGTTCCACCGTAGTCTTTCTCTTTCTCTCCATCAGCAGAGAGAAGATGTCCTTTTCGTTTATCGTTAACGGATTTAATATTTTCATTGCTCTTCTTATTTATGATTATTCTTAGCCACGAATTGAAATGTTGTTTTACGTCGTTCACGCTTTCGTGCTGTGTCTTGCCGTTGGCTATGCACTCACTTCTGAACTTCTTCAGCTCGTTTCTGAGACTTTCCTTGTTCATTCCGTGGAGGAACTGAATCTGTTCTAGCCAGATGTCGTCCTTGTCCAACTCATCTATATATTCATCAAGTGTGGAGGATGGGCTGCTTGCCGCAGGCTGCTTGGCTGGTGCGGCCGGCTCTTCCTTCTTGGTTGTCTTGCGTGTCTTCCTTGTGGGCTTCTCCGTTGGGACAGGCGATGCAATCGCCTGGAACGGGGGCTGAGGTGTAGGCACGTTTTCACGCTTGGTTGTCGTAGGCTCTTGCGGAATATCCTCTGCATCATCATCGTCGATGAGCGAGTATTCGCTTACTGTAGATGTGCGCCTGGTAAGCTGGCAGATACGTTGATAACGCTCCTGTATGCCACGAGACGTAAGGATGCCGTCCTTGTCGTACAAAGACTTGCTGAACAACCCGAGTTGCAGGCAGACGTTAATCACCTCACGTACATAAGCCTCTTCAAAGCCCGTTTGCTCCGAACAGATGAAAGGCAGGTCTGAATCCCACTTCATGTAATACCCATTCTTGTAGATATAACAGAGCAGGAGAGTATATACTGTTATGGCTTTTCCACCTTGCCGCTTGATTAGCTTGCGTATCTTGAGATCCTGGAAGATGTCAACATCCATTGGGAAATAGTCAAGTCGCATCTTAGCTTTGCGTCCCATATCGTTCATGTTATTTAAGAGTGTTATAATATATTTTGAAGGTAACAGCGTACCTCGCGCATAAAATCATCAAGAGTACGGCATACGACGTACTTGTATTCGCCAAGGGAAGTGATGGTTTCCTGCCACCGCTTCTGTTTGTCGCTCTGCCTGGAGTTCCTTGCCGTGGTCTTCATTTCTATGAGAAGCGCACCGTACTGGTGGTTGCTCTTCAGTAGAATGAGGTCGGAGACTCCAGCTACGACTCCCTCGGCCTTTAGTCTTGCTGCCTCCGTCTTGGAGCGATGTCCACCGTTGGGAACGGCAAACAATCGCCCACGGAGGGAAGGGTACTGTAGTGAGAACCACTGAACGCAGTCAACCTGCAAGTTGTGTTCTGGTTCGGAACGTGGCTTGCGTTGAGGTTGCCTTGCCTGTGCTTCTGCAAACAGTTCATCGAAGGTCTTTATGTCCATCCTAGATGTCTGACTCGTAGATGTGCTTAACGTAGTCCTCAAAATCCTTGCTTGCCTTAATCTTCACGCCCGGACGTCTTGGCATGGTGATGGTTGTGCCATTCTTGAAATCGTAAGCCGTCTTCGCCTTCTTCAATACCGGGCTAATAGTGAAGTATTCACGGAACTGGACTGCGTTGCCGATAGCTACCTGATGTCTGATAGCCTGCAACATGCCATCTACGACGGCTGCAATCTCTTTCTTTGTCAATGAACCTTTCTGCCCATTTTCCTGCATGATGAATATATCATCAACAATGTCTGCTTTTGTAATCATTTTGCTAATTTCTTTTTAAGTTTACGACTGATGTTACTTAATGCCCATGCCCGGCTCTTGTATCGCTGCTGGGGTTGGGCTTTATATAATACCGAAGCATCGTCAAGGTACTTGATGATGCGTGTCAGGTCGGTCTTGCATATCTCCATCCTGTTGTCCTCCGTCTAGGAATGATTGAACGAGCTGATCAAAGTACATGGCATCCTGCGGAATCTCGTCGTCGCTGTTCATGATTTCTGCAGCGATGGACTTCTTCTTGTGGATGAGCGAGTAGATGGTGTGGTCGATGGTGCCACGCCCCAGGAGATAATAGCACGTTACGTTGTCCTTCTGTCCGATGCGGTGGGCACGGTCTTCACACTGGCAGCAGTCGGCATACGTCCACGCCAGCTCGATGAACGCAACGTTGCTTGATGCTGTGAGTGTGAGTCCCACGCCAGCCGCCTTGATGGAACAGATGATGAGGTTGCAGCTTTCGTTGTTCTGAAAGCTGTCAACGGCAGCCTGCTTGTTGATGGCACTGTCACGTCCGGTGACCGTAACGGAATGCGGAAACACCTTGGTGAGCTGGTCAACCACATCGTGGAGCGAGCAGAAGACGATGAGCTTCTTGCCGCTTTCGAGGAAGGTGTTGATGAAGTCGATGGCTTGCGCTATCTTGCCGTGTGTGGCCAGAGAGCGGAGCGTCATGAACTTGACAAGTGCTTCCATGCGCATCTTGCGACGTATCTCACCATCACTGCACTCCTTGTATTGGCGCAGGTATTCTGCCAGGTCGTTTGCGGCCAGGTCGTATTCGTTTCTGTTGCTGATGTCAACGTAGAGATCGACACGTGTCTTGTCGGGAAGGTCGGGCAGAACCTTTGCCTTCTCCCTGCGTATCATGCAGGTGGAGTAGAGCTGCTCACTGAGTACTGAGAGCGGAACGGCTGGTTTGGCATTCCTGTCTTTCGGATCAGTGCAATAGTTGGCACGGAATCTTGTTGCTCCACCGAACTCTGGCAGCCTGCCCATGATGGACAGCTGTGCTACCAGGTCGTCAGGGCGGTTGACTACAGGCGTACCTGATAGCAGTATTACCCATTCCTTTCCGAAGGTAAGCCCCTTGGTGAAGATGGACTGCTGGGCTGCCGGGTCCTTGACTCTGTGTGACTCGTCGATGATAACCGACTTGAACAGCCTGATGTTTTCGGAGAAGACAACATCCTTCAGCCGGAACTCCTTGCTTCCACTTACGATGTCCCACACGAAGTACTTGCGCAGCGACTCGTAGTTGACGATGGCTACATGATACATGCCCATGCGCAGCAAGTATGGCCATGTGGTACGTGTGGCGTTGTCGAGCACAACAGCCTTCTTGTCGGTGAACTTCTCGAACTCACGTTGCCAGTTTATCTTCAGCGAGGACGGACAGATTACCAGGCAAGGGTAGGCAGGTGCGGTATCAACGATGCCGATGCTCTGCAGGGTCTTGCCCAGTCCCGGCTCATCACCTATGATAAGCCGGTGATGCTGCAATCCATACACAATGCCGTCAACCTGGTAAGGGTATGGCTGCACCTTCAGGTGATGGTTCAGAACTTGTTTTGTCATGCTAGCTATCCTTTCCACTTCCAACCGTTTAAATTATAAACTCTTCTTTTTGCGGCATTCACATTAAAGAAGACCTCACCAGTAGGACTTGCGATATTTTCGGTATCCTGGTGATATATTACGAATTTTCCTCTTCTTGGTACGTAGAAGTATTCTCCTACTCTTGGCATATTTACTTTCATAATCTAAACTGCTATTGGGTTAAGGCACCAGTACTGGAAGGCGAGTTCCTCGTACTTCTCACGACCACGTCTGTAGATTTCATCATCCCTGCTGATGAACTTCTTGAAGATGCGGTTGTTCTTCTTGCTGATGCCGTAAATGAAATCACGAGGTGAATGTGCGATGTCCATGTACCAGGCACGCGAACGGTCCCAGTCGAAGAAATCTACTGCCTCGTCAAACTGTTTCTGTGTCTCGGCAAAGGTTGTCTTCAGGTCGCCACCGAAACCAGCGAAGTCGAGCCACCAGTCCCATTTGCAGCGTGTATCCAGGGCAAACGGGAATTCGCAGTACTCGAAAGGCTGAGCCTTGTTGACCATGAAGCGCTGTGTATCTGACAACTCTAGCACCTTTGCCAGGAAAGGGTCACGCCTAGCCTCATGGCGCAGGGCATTGTGCATGTCCTGTGCGTGGAGGAACTCCTCTTCCGTATATTGTTCGTCATTCACCTTGTAGTGATAGTAGTCCACACGGTCGGGTTCCGTTATCATTGCATCGACGAGGTTGCCGAAGTGAAAAGCCATTTCCTTGTTGCCGAACTGCACCCGGGGGTGAAGCAGGTTCTTCAGTTCGGTAAGGTCGGAGTTGCTTACTTCCTTCCGGTTGTAATACTCGTCGGGGTTCATATTGTGTATCATAATCAGAGCGTGTTATAAATCCTTCATTGCTTCTTTTGATGACAGGTTTCTCGCCACAAACATGAACGAGTTGCCTGTCTTTCTGCTCTTGCATGGCTCGCCAGCCTTGGCTACACATGCACAGAAGAGACCGAGGGTTAATGCGCCCGGTGTCTGCTGGGCAAGCAATGCGAGTCCATCGAATGGCCAGAAGAGTTTCTTGTGGTCAAATACGACAACGAGGTTGGCATTTGCTTCTATGGCTGCTCTGCCAACATCGGCAGTGGCCAGTGATAATTGATTCGTCTTCGTCTTGTCCATCTTACTTAATCTTTACTTCGTCCACATACTCAACAAACTCACTCTTGATTGTAACGCCATCCTTGTTGGCAAGTTTCTCGCAGAAGGTAATCTGACTCTTGAATTTCTTCATCAGTTCTTCTGCTGTGAGGTTCTTGCCCTCATGGCTCCACCACATGGAGATAACAGGAAGAATGCCTTCGGGATCCAGAAGATGAATCTTCTTGGTAACCTTGGCCTTGGTGGATGGTCCGGCAGCTGCAATCGCCTGACCCTCGAAGAGTCCGGCCATTTCCTTCTGCTTCTGTTCCAACTTCTTGGCTTCTTCTGCTTCTGCCAGCTTCTTCTGCTTCTCAGCCTCCAGTCGTTCCTTTTCCTCTTTCTCACGCTCTTCCTTCTCTTTTTTCAGGCGTTCTGCTTCCTCGGCATTGGCACTGGCAATCTTCTCCAACTCCTTCTTCTTGGAAGGCAGGCGGTCGAGGATGTAGTCACGGTTGGTTTCAATCTCGTATCTGTACTGCTCGGCAAAGGTGTTGGCAAGGGCGTTCTTTGCCTCGGTCTCCTTCTGGGCAGCTTCGGAAGGGGTGACACCTGGGTAGTAGGAGAGACTCTGGGTGAACTTCATGCCAGGCACGAATGCCTCAGGCAAAGTTGTTGGCACATTCTTAATCTTCTCCATGGAAGCATCGAAGTTCTCGAGAGTGATGGCTTCGTTGAGCTTCTGCATCATGTTGATGGAACCGGTGAGGAAGTCCTGGAACATCTTTTCAAAGTCGTTCTTCATGCTCTCGAAGATGCGGTCGAGTGCATCCTTGTGCTGCTTCTCGAGCATTGCCTTGCGCTGGGCTTCCTGCTGTGCCTTCAGCTTCTCGGCTGCATACTGGTTGCGATATACCTGCAACTGGTAAGGGACGGTGCCCTGTTTGGATGAGTCAATCTCGTTCTCGATCTGGGTGAACTGTGTACGCACCTGGTCAAAGAGCTTGGTGAACGGACTACGTCTGTCGTTCATCTTCTTCAAGGTATTGCGTGTCTTGGCGATGAACGATGCTATCTGCTCATCCAGTTCGTCGTTGTTCAACCCTCCCTGCTGCTGCACTGTCTGTAATAACTGCTGTCCACGGGCGATGCAGTTGTCGTGTGATGCCTTATTGTCATTGTACGACTGTGGTGCTCCGGAGATAATCTGCTGGAGGTTCTCTTTCTTGATAATTGCTACTTCTGCTGTCATGATTGTATATGTGTTAAAATTGATAATGCTTTTTCGTAACTGTTGTCTTGTGGGGCGCAAGGCTTTGTTTCGCTGTGCTCCACGTATCTTCCAAGCTTGGGGCAATACCGTCCGTTGAGACAGTTGCGGACGGTACTGCATCCGTGGCATGGATGATTAGAAGGTGTCGTCGGCTGCTTCATTTGCCGTTCCTCCCTGACTCTGCTGTGTATTGGCAGCCGGGTCTATTCTCACGCCATTCGATGTATCAGCAGGTGGGGCAAAGGAATCGTTCGGTGCCTGTGACTGCTGGTTGTCGCCTGGTGCCTGTGCCTGCTGATTGCAGCCTGCTGCGCTGTCGATGCCTCCGTATGGATCGAAGTCAGATGAAGGCATATCATTGACCGTGGTTTCGAGCTGTGTACCCTTGCCGATGTTGAGCTTTGGGTAGGTTCCGAAGGCATGCTTGATACACTTTGAACAGAGGAAGGCAGGGTCGATGCCGCCATCACCAGAGGTGTAGAGTTCGTTTGCTTTCTCAACCCACTGTCTTGTGTTATTATCCCAGTATTTGTTATTCTTGGCTGAATAGCCTGCAAGTCGTGTCCAGTCCTGTTCGAGCATCACCGAGTAGTCGATGGTGCCATCCGTGCGTGTGATTTTGAGGAAGCAGGCGATGATGTGGCTACTTGTGCGAGGTATGTGCATGGAATAGTTGACATACTTGCGGCCGTCACGCTCGCCATACTCGAAATCGTCGCCCTCATACACAACAACCGGGTTGTCGGCATGGTAGATCTGGCCAGCCCTGGCACGGAGGTAAAGCTCACCGTAGCCGGAAATAGTAAGGTTGCATCGTTTCTCATACATACTCTTTCCCTGCTGGTCGGTTCCAATCTTGTAGTTGCGAGGAAGAAGGTAGGCCATGGCACGGACACCTGGCTCCACCGAGATACCCTGTACTGCCAGGTCGATGAATGCGAAGAACACGGAAAGGCTTGTGCATCCGTTGAGGTTGGCGTTCTCACGTAGAATCTTGTTGAAATAATTTGCCTCACGCTCATAGACCTGCTCACCGCCCTGTTTCCAGACGGCATTGTAAACGTTGATGAATTGCTGACGTACCAGGTCGTTGCTTACAACATCCGTAAGGAACTTCAGCTTGTTAATGGTTTCAACCATGTTCATTAAGTTGCTCATAATTGTGTAATGTTTAAAATGTTAATGATTTCATCTGAATCGCTGGAGTGATGTTTAGTCACTCCAGCGAACGAGAATGAAGTTCGAATATATCTATTTCTATAATCTAAAAACTTATGTTATGTAATCATTTACACCTACCTTTCTGTTTTGTGGCTTCTGGTTGACACCGACTCACGTCTTTCCGTGGGGTCAGATTAATAATACTTAGCAGGTTTCCATACAACCATTGTTGTTAAACTTATGTTGCCTGTGTTCTGCCGGTGTGTTACCTTCGCCTGGTTATTAACTATGCATCCAAGGATGCCTCGGAAACTCTATATCTCTGTCAATGCTCCCTGCTCGTTCTGAAATCGGGAGCGGATGCACATGGTAGAGAAGCATCCACTCCCTCAATCATGAGCAGCAAGTAGCCTTGCCTTTGTGGTGGGACCGGGAATCGAACCCAGGGCTTCGCATGCTTTACATGGAAAGAAGCAAACCGTTCCCACCGGGTTGCCATGCCCATGAGCCTCACGGCCGAGACATGGCGGAATATTAACAATCTTTAGAACCTTATCTAAAACCTAATGACAAACTAGATTGCTAAACTTAAATAACCATTTATAATCGAACAAATTAGAGTTTATTTCTTTCTGTAGAGCAACGAGTCGAAAATCACTCTTTCCTCTTCTTTCGTTGGAAAGCAGATGGCAGTCATCCATTTCTCCAGGTCTTTGCGCTTGAAGTAAGTTAGCTTTCCGCCTTTCGACTTGAAGAACTTAATCTTTCTCTTTTTCACAAGATTGTAGAGCGAGTTCTTCTTGATACCGAGGAAGAGACAGGCTTCTTCGGTATTGTAGATCTCTTTGTTTTGGAGCAGGGTAGCGTTTCGTATATCCTGCAACTGTGCGAGAAATTCTTCGTTGCTCATAATTCCTTATTTATTATCCACGTACCGCATCACCATGATGGATATAGCAAGCACGATGGGGGTTAATATCATTTCCATTGTGTTATACCTACTTAAACCTTATAATGAAAACATCAGTGTCTAACCATTCGTCTGGACACATACCCTTTTGTGGCTTGCCAATGGTGATGCTGTCAATCTCTTTTTCGATGCTCTTGCGATTCTTCGAGTAGCCATGAAAGAAGAGAACGTGAGTGAATGGGATGTACTCTATCTCTCCGAAAATCTTAGGCTGGGGCTTTTCTCCATTAGCATACCCGATAAAACCGCTATCCGCATCCTGGTTGACTAACTTGTCAATCCAATATGGCTTAATCTCTCGATACTCCTCTGTCTTTTCTCCAGACACTATCATATCGAACCACTTCTTTTTGACGACAAGTTTCAATACATACTTTTGCATTGTGTATCAATCTGTATGTTTGCTTTCACCAGGCACATCTGCCATTTTAAATACATTGACTGGGAGGAACTCGTTGTTGATAACCGTATCGTGGTCTAGAACGATGAGACCGCAGAGAGTGTATTTGCATGGCTTCTTATTAGTTTTGCCATCAATATACTTATATCGGCTGATGCACTCATAGTAAGCCTTGTTTCCATCTACTCCAATAGCATTGAAGTCGGCTACAGACTGAACATGACCGCAAGACGGACAGACGAACTTCCAGTCTTCATCATCCTCGCCAAAGCGAGATCTCAGTTCTTTCAGCCAGTCGGCTATCTTGATTACCTTCTGGTCGCCTTTCAGGGATGGCTGCTTTAAGTCTTGATAGTAATTCATGTAACAATAGCTTCTATGTTTCTCCCAGCTATTCAATACATCATCACGTGTTACACCTAATGCTTCGGCATATTCTTCTGCTCTATCCAGAATCCACTTGTACTTATCGCAATACTTGTGGGTGCATTTTGATACTTTAATACACTTGGTTTTCTGACCTAATCTAATCATTGAAGGGTCAGTCTCTGGCACATGACGAATAAACTCGTGGTCGCAACCATTAGGGTTAAAGCAACCCTGCCCCTCTCGGCAATCACGTTTTACAGCCTCAGTTAATTTCTTAATTCCTGGTTCCATATTACTTTAATTTCTTAGGATGTGACAGCCAACAACCTTATGCACTGCGTTGGGTTGTGACTTATTGAAGTCAGCGCAGAAGCGCTGCTCATACTCTTCCTGTGTTTCACGTTCCTTACGTGGTGGGGGGGCGGGAAGGAATTCACCGACAACCTTAGAACCCTCATCGAATAACAAAATTACCTTCATACTAATTACCCTTTCTGCTATACCACTCGTTGGCAATCTGTTTTTCAGATGGCTCAGAGTTGTGAATGTTAGACAAACTATCCTTTATCTCCTCATACTCTGTATCAGACATGAGCATGATGGCATGTTCCGTGCGATCCATATCGCCTGCGAACTTGAATGTAGCCAGGATGATGGCTGCACAAACGATGAACTTAATGATCTTCTCCATTTTCTTGAATGTTTGTTTGTGAAATAACCTGGGTGTTCATTTTGGTGCAGTTGCTTAATGCTAGGCAAACCATGGCACGCAAAGGAGCATCCTCGACGTTGAAAATAGCCTGTAGAGCAGTAATCAATCTCTCTCTATCTCCTCTCATTGTCATATCTGTGCATTGGCTTTCGCCATTGTCGCAACCTTCTGCGGTAACAAGGAGGACAGCTCTTTCTGTTCCATCCTCGTTTTTCCACTTTTCTACTACTTGCTTTAATTCTTCTACGCTCATAATTGTGTATTGTTAATTGTTTATTACTCCTTTTCCTTCTTCTCGTCTGTCTTCTCCTCAGTCTTATGCTCGAATACATCGAGAAGGTTTGACTCTGAGATATTGACCGACTGATAGTCCAGCATGGATTTTGCGAAAGCCTGGTCTAGATTCTTCAAGGCTCCATTGAGACATGAAGCGTTGACGAGATAGTAAACGAATGACTTCTTCTCCTTCTCGGTCTTTTCGTCGATTGTGATGAATGCAATGCGAACCTTGTACCATCTGTCTGCATTTCCTTCCTCGCTGAAGAACACTTCACCGTATGCAGCTGGGCGAATGCCGGTGACCTTGAAGTCGCCTGATATGTAAGGCTGCATGTGCTCGATGATGGCAGACTCAGCCTCAGTGAACGACATGGCATCAACAACGTAATGCTCTGTGACCATTTTCTCTGATCCGTCGTCCATGGTCTTCTGGTATCTGACGGAACACTCGAACCATTTTGCGGAACGAGAGCGGATTTTACTTTCTGTTGCCATAAGTTTAATATTTAAAGTGGAGGTGGACGCACCGTTGAGTTATGAAATTTTAAATCGCCAAATAAAAAATTAGATTTGCTTGGCGCATCCACCTTTTTCGTTATGCTCTTGTGATGTTGTAGAACAGACCCATATCAACAAGTTCAAGGGAGTATTCGGGTTCCTGTCTCCCTGTGAGCTTCTTCAGCCTGTCGTTCAATCTCCAGACGGCAGATCTTACAGAACCTTCTGGTCCAAGCTCCTGGCGTGCGAACTGAACAGTCTCGCCATGCGGTATCTGCCTTATGGTTTCAATCAAGTCAACTTTCTTTATGACTTTAACCTTTTTTACGTCTAAATCTTTGTTTTTTACCATAATTACCCTTATCTTTGCGGATTAATATTAATGAATTGCAGCGCAATTTCATCTGATTTACGGTGCAAAGATAAATGAAATTATTGACAATAGCAATAAAAACATTGCTTTTTAACACGAATTTAACACTTTAAAGAAAAGAAAGGGTTTCGCATGAAAGGTGAAGAAGTAAAGTTAAAACTGAAAAAAGCAGGTGTTTCAATTACAGAAATCGCCTCTTTGTTAGGAATGTCACGCCAAAGCCTTAGTCAGGCACTCAGCGTCAAGGATGTAAAGACAGGGCTTATAGAAGACTTGTCAAAAGCACTTAATGTGCCATTAAGTTATTTCTATAATGACAGTTCTTCTCAAAATGCTGTTGCGAATGGAAACAAATCTGTTGCGGCAATTAATAGCAATATATCTTCTTCTGCAGAAGATGTTTTAAAAGAACGAGTAAAGGCTTTAGAATCAATCGTAGCAGAGAAGGAACGATTGATTAACGTTTTGATGGAGAATAGAAAATGAGGGCAATAATAAATATAACTATCCAGGTGTTATGGGTATGCCTTTGTATTGCATTAGGCTACTTTACTGTTGCAACATGGTGGGATGATTTATCACAACCATGGTATAGTATCGTGTGTGGTTTTACTACTGTATTCTGGTATGTTTTCTTTTCTATTGTGTCTCATACTCTGAGAGTTATAAAAACGAATAAGAAAAAAGAAGTATCGGAATATCGCTTTAAACTTCTTTTCGATAGCCTCTTATTAGATGAAATGATGAGTGACAATCAAGTTAATGCGCTACTAGAAACTGTTTTGATGTCTAGTCCATCACAATGGAAAGAATATTGTCTATCCAGAAAAAGCGAATACAAACCATTCTATCGGATCGGAAAAGAAGTCTTTGCCTATATCCAAGAAGAAAAGAAATATGTAAGGGGAGTAATCACTAACATAGACTTCGAAGTTGAATGGTGGTATTATACTGTTGAATTTAATGAGCCAATATCAATAAACAACAGGTGGCCTTCTGAAACTGTTCATTTGTTGGCAAAACATATAATGGACATAGAGACAGGGAAAGCAGAGTGTAGCTATTATCACTGCGTAGAATAAGCTTCTTCTGAAACGTAAGGGTAATTATGATTAACCAAATTTGCCTTATCACTCCTCCCTAGTCTTAGTCGAATAAAGGTAATTGTGTATGGAACTAAAAGAATTTATAAAGACAACGCTCACAGAAATTGTTGAGGCTGTCAAGGAAACTCAAGAAACAGTGAAGGATATGGGGGCTATAGTAGCCCCGACTATGCCACATGCGATAGCAACAAAGACTATCTGTGTTGACGAAAACAACCTTCTCATCTCGCAAGTGGACTTTAATGTGGCAGTAACTGCAGGAAGTTCAAATACACTCAATGGTGATGCAAAGGCAGGTATCCGTGTTTTATCCACGAGTATTAAAGGACAGACGGAGGAGCGTAATGAGGTAGTCTCTCGTGTAGCTTTCTCCATTCCCGTTATACTGCCAGCAACTACAATTTTGAGTGATAGACAAAAAGACCGCATGAGAAAAGAAGAGGAGCATCATCAAAGGGTTTTGAATCACAAAGCACAAACTGGTACTACAGATACCAGAAGTACTGATGATCATTCCAGTCTTTAGGGACGTGTTCTCCTGTCCACCAAAAGAACTCATCCGAGACACGTCTTATTACATCATAGACATCGTTGTTGTCCTTTGAGTATTTCCGGAAGAGCTTTCTCAGGAGCCGACGGTAACGCCAGTACTTGTATCTCATGGCAATATGCCGATATAGTTTCTTGATCATAATCTCTTGAATTTTCGGCAAAGATACAGCAGGAAGGCGAGAAATGAAGTATATCTTTAAACAGAAAATAGAGTGAGAGGAACACCGAAATAATGCCAAAATGCGTAGCTTGGCACATTTCTGTCACTCGAAAACAATACGTAATCGTGTAACTGACTTATCATAAGGGAACAGATAAATTGCAGCAAAATAATGTATGATAACTTCGGATAAGTTTTTGTAGGGGGAATTGGCCAAAAAATATATGGAGCTTTATTTTAGTCAATTTCTCAATTGACGAGCGGCACCTGCTTTTGCAGGTGTCGCTTTTTCGTTTTATTCCGCTTGGAGTTTTAACGAATGGAGGTGACCTTCATTTTATGAATCCCACCAACTTTTTCATGTGGTGGGTACGGGGTTGACGAATTTCGACCCAAATAGCCCAAACGATTATCCCTGTGCTAAAAATATTTGAAATAGTGTTTGGTAAATTCGGAATTTCTTCGTAACTTAGCAGCGCAAAACGTAAAGCATGTAGGAATATGGCAAAAATAGTAAATAAATATCCAGTAGGAATTCAGACATTTACCCAGTGCTTCATTTCGACTTGAGCGGTGCCAAGCACTTTGATGCTGATGCCGTGTTTGTTTTCGAGTTGAAGTATGATGGCTCTGCCGAGGAAGCTATCAGGCAGATAGATGAAAAGGGCCATCTGATTCCGTATTCTGCCGATGGCAAGCGCCTGTTTAAGATTGGTGTTAATTACGACAGCACTCAGCGAACCATCTGTGATTGGAAGATAAGGGAAGAATAAGGAAATTGAGAGAAAAAGTTGGTGACCTTCATTTTATGAACCCCACCACATTGGGTTGGAATGGCGGGGGATAGGGATAATAAAAAAACGATGCTTGCAAAAATCTGCAAGCATCGCTTTATATTGTTTTTGGGGTATCTTTGATATTACATATTAATGTTGTTATCAGCAGGATCAGGAGTTCCCCAATTTGAAGTCTCTGCTTCGAAGTTGATTGGCTTCAAGATTGGCTTGCCATTATCATCATAACCACCACCGAAAATGAGGGTGTAGATATGACGCTTGCCCATCTCCCATGTTGTGCCAAATGGTACGTAGAGAGTCCCGTATTCACTATCTGAACCGAATACATAAACGCCACCAACGCCTGACTCTGACTGCTTGATCTTGCAAGAGATTTCCAAATATGATTCATTGTTTGCGTCAGCATCTTTTTTTGTCTTTGCTGTTGTTGCGCTGGTTTCCCAAGCCTTCAAAGACTGTGGTACGAACAACATTGGTGTATTAACAGAAATATCAGCACCAGTACTGGTAACATTGATATTCTTGTCTTTTACAACGGTGAAAGTTCCCCACTTTAATGCAGGGATAGCTGGCTCATTTAACTTCCAGCTTCCATCTGCACCATCTGCTGTAGGCAATGTAAAAACACCACCAAGTCTGAAATTATGAATTTTGATATCCTTGATATTTACCTCCATACTTGCTAATGCTGTCTTAGCCTTAAACACAACCTGTGACAAAATATGCTTGAATTGAAACTTTACCTTTCCGTTGTTTGTTGTTTGTGTTTGGTCTTTGGCGATACCATACATTACATCGTAATTGACTTCTTTTTGATTGTCTTCTTTGTTATCGCCTACTTTCTTGCTGTTTCCATATTCATCACAACTTGTATATGAGATTGTCTTTGCGTCTTTTTCTATTGACCAGTGATAAGCTTGTTGCATATCGCCTGTTACTGTAGCTGGATTGACAGCGTAGAAATTCAAATGAGTATCCTGTGGCCAATAGTGGAGATCAGCAGCATTAGCATAATGCCAATCGGCATTTGTATAGTTGATTTTTATGCCTTTCTTGCCGAGTTCGTCTGCCGTTTCACCCCCCATGAAAACAGCACCATCGCTGCCATCTTCGTTTCTAGTGAATGCAAATACATTAAAATCGGTACTGGTGATATTGCCAGCGTTAATAATGTTTGCTCTCGTCTCCGCCTTGTTACCCACTACATGAAATCCGATAGCGTTACTAGCTGCAGTTTCCACATTTGCAAGCTCGTTGTCTGATGAGCATGCTGAAAGCAATGCCATAGAGGCCAATGCTGTTCCAAAAATTACCTTTTTCATAATTAACAGTTCTTTTTTAAAAATCTTTTACTATTACTATTTGAATATTTATCTTTTACTATTTCAAACTTTATCTTTTACGATTAAAAGCTTTATTTTCGGATGTTACATTCTTAACATATAATGTCCTCATTCACATCCGCCCAATCATCAACTCCTACGTCGAAGCCGGCACCACCGCTGGAATTGTTTCCGCCTCCTCCGTCATTCTTGTTATCCGGAACGGCGAAGTTGAAATTGATGATGAGATGCACATCACCGAGATGCCCCCTTACGGGAACCGAGTGAATCTGTGCTGAAACATCCTGCTCTAAGACATACACCTTGCCATTTTTGCTCTTCAGATAAAGCTTGAACACCTGAGACGAGGCGATGCTCTGACAGTAGCCGAAGGTGTAGAAACCGCCCTGGATCTGATTACCGGCAGTCTCGCCTCCGAAAAGAAGATTCTCCGAAACTCCATCGGGCAATTTGTCTTCCGCCATCAGCAGCGATCCTGACATCCCCGAAAGACTCGCACGGATATCCGCCACTCTTTCCAGATTCTGGATGCCATTCACCTCGTAAGTGTAACGGCTTATCATCCTCACCGGATACAGGGTGATCACCTTCTCCGTGCCTTCTGGAATGTTCTCCAGCGATACCCGGTCGATGTGGTCGCCACAGAGCCAGGAGGGAGTGGTGCAGGCTTTGGCGCTGTCGGGCGCCAGTACGCTGCGGGTCTTGGCAAGATACTCCACGAAGCTGTTGGGATTCTCCCAATAGATGCCGCTCGTATCGTAGTTGTAGCAGATGACGCCATACTCGTTTTCGGGCAACTCAATCTGCCTTCCTTCTCCGTTCGGAAAATCGAAGATCCACGGCTCGCCCGTGCCATCTTTCGGAAAGAAAATCACTCGCATGCCTTCCGGCTTCTGAAAATCCTCGTATCGCTCCCAGTTGAATTCCACCCTCAATGAGCGGAACGAGGAGGTGACGTAGCGGAATTCCTTGTGCTCGCACGACGAGAGAATCAGAAGAAAGAGCATCAGGCTGAGGGCTTGGATGATTCCAGAATCTCTGAAGATTCTAAATCCTCTGAAGATTCTAATCCTGCTCATTTCCGCCTCCTTTCTCTCTGTTCTTCCTGCCTGAGAACTTGCGGTTGGTATTGCCGTGTCCTATCAGCCATACCAGCGAAATCTCTGCCTTGGTGGGACCTATCCAGCGGCGCTCCTTGGTGGATTGCCATACGTAGTAGTCAGCCTCGGGCTTATACTCATGATAGATGCCGCCCCAATAGCCGGCTCCGATGGTAAAGTCGATGTTCAGCCTTCGGGCAATGGGCAGCGAATAGCCGTATTCGGCTCCCACGATGTAGTTCATTTTGTCCCAGAGCGTGCCTCCGGGTTTTCCGCCCATGTAGCCGCGGCCTCCGGTTTCGAAGTCGTATGTGAAGATTTGACCGTAGATGCCGATGTGGTGTCCGGTGAGCGGTTTCTTCCCCGCAGCCTTTCCCCACCATTTTCTGATGGCGATGTCACCGCCGTAGGCTCGCCAGTACCAGTGTCTGCGGTCGGTCTTCCACCATCCGTACATCCAGTTGGCAGTCACCGACCATCTTTTTCCCAGATACATCTCCACTCCGATGTTCGGAATCAGGAGTGCATCGTAGAGCATATTGGTCCGGATGTCCATATAGAAGGGTTTCCGGATTCGCTGCGATGCGATGGACTGGGTGTCGGGGGGGCGACGATGGTATCTGCCGGTGGAATGAACGCTGCAGCAGTGGTATCCGATTTCTGAATCTCCGAATTCAGATTTTCCGGTTTCGGAATCTCCGAGCGATGCACCTTCTCGTACCAGAGATGCAGCTTGGATGACCGGAGCAGCGGGAAGTATTTCTTGTACATATATAAATAAGGTGTACCACCTCGCAGCTTCTGTATCTTCTGCAGATGTCTCTCCTCCGCCTGGGCACCGCTTTTCTGTTCGCTGGCTATCTGGCGCAGCATGGAAAGGGTTTCCTCCTTGTAGGGGAGTTGTGGATCATTTTCCACCAGCCTGATCAGGCCATTCCAATCTCTTCCTAAGTAGTGGGTAGTTTTTAGCGAATCGGGCAATTCACCATAGTGGGAGAGATAATCGAACAATGCCTTTGCTCTTTTCTCAGACAGCCATCGGTTGAATCTCACGCTTCCCTCGGGTGAAGCACCGCCCTCTACGAGAATCTTTCGCAAGTGATAGGCAGAGTCTGCGCAAGTGATACGCATCGTATCTGCTATCCTGTTCAGTGCCGATTGGTTTTCGCACAGGGTAGGAACCAGTTCTATCTTTCCCTGTTTGAAATAGATTCTTACAGAATCCTGCAAGTCCTGCTGGTTTTGAGCCGCAAGGCTTGCCCCATAGAACATGAAAGCCATGATCAGAATATTATTTCTTGTTAATCTGCACATTATTATCTGTAGAGTTTTTAACTCAGATATTATACCTTTTACTTTTATTTTTTAATTCCGGCAGCAAAAGTAGAAAAAAATATTGTATTATATTAGAAAAGTGTGTTAATAAAACCTAAATGTGATATAATTGCAGCATAAATGTAATATTTTCATTTATATACAAATATGTATGGCTGAAAAAATGATATATTGAGTTTGCAATTGAAATGTTTCTAATAATGCTGTTTTATGCGGGTTATGATATTTATAACACGTGATTGTTTATGGTTTCCGGATGAATCACGATTATCTGATTCTGTGAATTTGCTGACAAGCGATTTTTCAAGAACCGTTATCCGCCAGGTATCCAGCCGGATAACGGTTCGTTCTATAGCAATATCCTTATCTCCTCGCAAGCCACCATTTCCGCTCCGCGGTAGATGACCACCAGCTTGTGGAGCTTTGTGGTCTTTACCGCCTCTCTGACCATATCACTTTCCG
>OIXX01000275.1_pt1 | contig 36657 bp, 23 predicted proteins | sample 1588161 | NCBI WGS metagenome assembly OIXX01 (sample SAMN03283274) | human gut metagenome | biome: human-associated habitat; material: feces | host: Homo sapiens | place: Peru | collected 2012
AGGGGATAGAGCACCGCTCTCCTAAAGCGGGTGTCGTGCGTTCGAATCGCACCGGAGGCACCAGAAAAAAACAGCAGCTCGGAGCCCATGTGGTTTCGGGCTGCTTTTGGTTTGAGGCTATTTTGCGGCCGTTGGTGGAACTATCGGAGAGCGCTGTGCGCGGTTGCCTGAATTGTCTCGACCAATTGCTGCCAACGACGCATGGAAAAGCGCCCCGACCGCGAAGGCCGGGGCGCTCGGTGACATGCGTAATGCCAGGGCTATTCGCCAGTCGCTAACCTCGGGTTCGCTGGCATTGGATTAACCGTAGACGCATGACGTCGTCTAGTCGTTCGAGTTGCTCTGCTTGTTGGAACTACTCGACCCGTTCGAACTGTTCGAGCTGCCGCTCGAGGAGCCACTCGTCGACGCGCTCGAGTGGTTGGAGGAAGAGCTTGACGTGCTTGCCGACGTGGTTGCTGCCGTGGTGGTGGCGGGCTTGGGCTCGGAGCCCTTGGAGACGACGAGCGTAATCGTGGTGTTCTTGCTCTGCGTGCCCGTCGGACTCTGACGGATGACGTAGCCCTTCGCCACGGAGTCGCTGTACTCCGTCTGGCTGTCGTCGATGGACGTGAAGCCGTTGTTGTTGAGGTCGGACTTGGCGCTGTTGAGCTCCTGGCCGGCATGGTTGCCGGCGTCTGCCGTACCGACGCCCTTGGAGACGTGGTACGTGATGGAGTCGCCCTCCTTGGCGATACTGCCAGCCGACTGGTCCTGGGAGGCGATCTTGCCAGACTCGACGTTCTGATCCTCCACGCTGTTACCGGCGACCGGGGTCAGCCCGAGGCTCTTGAGCAGGCTGTTTGCGTCTTCGGGCGTCCTGCCCTTGAGGTTTGGCACCGTCACGTCTGCCGCGGGCTTCTGACCCTGCGAGACGGTGAGCGTGACGGTCGACCCCCGTGGTTTGAGCGCGCCCTGCGTGGGATCCTGGTCGATGACGTTGCCCTCGGCGACCGTGTCGCTGTAGTCCTGCTTCACCGTGACCTGGAAGAAGTCGGCGCTGCCGCCCGCCTTCTCGATGGCGGCCTTTGCGTCATCCTCGGACATGCCGATGACGTAGGGCACTTCCTTCTCGCCGGGCTCTGCCGTGAGGGTCGTGTAGGCGCCGATGGCGAGGGCAATGGCGGCGATAACGGCGATGACGGCGGCAATAATCTTGCCGTGAGACTTCTTGGGCGGCTCGGCAGGCTGCATCTGGTGCTGCGGGCCGGGCTGCACGGTGGCGATGCGACCCGTCTGGGACACCGGCGGCACGGCCGCGCGTCGCATGGTCTGCGTGCGATCGCCACGGTTCATTGCCGTGGTGGGCGCGGCGCTTATGAGCGACGTCGCCTCGCCGAGGTTCACGATGCGGCCCGCGAGGTAGTCGTTGAGGACGCGGCGAAGCTCGTCGGCCGTCTGGAAGCGGTCGGCCGGGTTCTTCTGCATGCACTTGAGGATGATGCCCTCAAGCGTGGCGTCGACGTTGGGGTTGAGCTTGCTGGGCGGAACCGGCTGCTCGTTGACCTGCTTGAGCGCGACGGAGATGGCGTCGTCTCCGTCGAAGGGCACCTTGCCGGTCGCGGCCTCGTACATGACGATGCCAAGCGAGTAGAGGTCGGACGTGGGGCCAAGCTCCTTGCCCTGCGTCTGCTCGGGGGAGACGTAGTGCGCGGTGCCAAGCACCGAGTTGTCGGCCGTGAGATGGCTGTTCTTGGCCCGCGCGATGCCGAAGTCCATCACCTTGATGTTGCCGTCGGGCTGCACCATGATGTTCTGCGGCTTGATGTCGCGGTGGATGATGTCGTGCTTGTGGGCAACGGAGAGCGCCTGGCAGATCTGGGAGCCGATCTGGGCCACCTTGCGGCAGTCGAGCGCGCCGTGCTTGCGGATGCCGCTCTTGAGGTCGGTGCCGCGCAGGTACTCCATGATGATGTAGTAGGTGTCGCCGTCCTTGCCCCAGTCGTACACGCCCACGATGTAGGGGCTCTGAAGCGCAGCGGCTGCCTGGGCCTCCTGCTTGAAGCGGGCGGCGAACGACGGGTCGGCCGCGTACTGGGGCAGCATGGTCTTGATGGCTACGGTGCGCCCCAATACCTCGTCGAGGCCGCGGTACACGGTCGCCATGCCGCCGATGCCAATCTTGTCCTGGACGGCGTAGCGACCGCCGAGAACCCTATCTGCCATGCTGTGCTCCCATCACGTTCTCGCGCCAGCCGGCGCGTTGCATACGCATCTTCCCCCGTACAGACCTTCCGCAATCTCGAGACCGGGGAATCTCGTCGCGGGGCAACCTGCCCTGTCTCATGCGGCCGGTCATGAGTTCGACCCGGAGTCTCCGCCCGACGCCTGCGCGTTGAGCGATTTGGAGAGCAGCTGGCCCGCAAGCTTCGTGGCCAGGCCCGCCGTGTCCTCGCCCTGCTCGCCCTCCACGCAGATGGAGATGGCGAGCGTGGGGTTGTCGTAGGGAGCGAAGCCCACGAACAGCGAGTTGACCCTGCCGCCCGCGACCTCGGCCGTTCCGGTTTTGCCGGCGACGCGCGCGCCCTTGACCTTCGCGTAGACGCCGCTGCCGTTCTCGACCACCTCGAGCATGGCCTCCTTGACCTGGTTGGCCGTGTCGGGCGAGACGGCTTGGCCGAGACTCTTGGGCTGCGTTGTGGAGGTGGTGACGCCCTCGGGCGAGAGGACGTGGTCGACGACGTAAGGGTTCATGGCCACACCGCCATTGGCGATGGCCGCGGCCACGACGGCGTTCTGCATGACGGTGGTCTGCGGGCCTGCCGGGCTTGCGTGCTGGCCGACGGGCTGGCCTGCGCCCGCCCAGGCCGTCTCCCACTCCGTCATCTCGGAGGGGTTGGGCATGAGCGAGGCCTTGGTGTCGAAGTCCTGACCAAGGGTGGTGCCGTAACCGAAGGCGTTGGCGTACTTGACGAGGTTGTTGGGGCCCACCTTGACGGCGATCTGGCCGTAGGCCGTGTTGGCCGAGTGGGCGAAGGCCTCGCGGAGGTTCGTGGTGCCAAACTGCTCGCCCGCGTAGTTGGAGACGCTGGCCCCTCCGATGTCTATGCTGGAGGGGGCCGTCACCGAGCTGTCGAGCGTGTAGGCTCTCGTGTCGAGCGCGGCGGAGAGCGTCACGATCTTGAACGTGGATCCCGGCGTGTAGAGCGACTGCGTGGAGCGGTCGACGAGCGCCCCTGTGGAGTCGCCCTGCATGAGCTGGGAGATGTTGTTGTAGTCGTAGGTGGGTGAGGACGCCTTGGCGAGTACGGCACCCGTCTTGGGGTCGAGCACGACAATGGCCCCGGCGTGTCCGGCGAGCGTCTCCTCGGCGGCCTGCTGAATCTGCGAGTTGATGGTGAGCACCACCGTGGAGCCCGCCTGCTCGATGCCCGCGAGCGAGTAGAGGGCGTTCTGCCATGTGGAGTAGTCGGCCCGCCCCGTGAGCTCCTCGTTCATCGTGGCCTCGACGCCAGTGGCCCCGTACTGCGTGGAGAGGTAGCCCACGGTATGAGCGGCGAGCGAACCCTGCGGGTAGGTGCGCACGTAGGTGCCGTCGGCCTGCTTGAGCGACTCGGCGAGCGTCACGCCGTCGGACGTGATGATGGAGCCGCGCTGCACGTAGGCGCTCCTGCGGATGGTGTGGTTGTTGTTGGGCAGCGACCGGTAGTAGTCGGCCTTGATGACCTGCACGTACGTGAGGTTGGCGATAAGCATCGAGAAGAGCAGCGCGAAGAAGGTCACGAGCACTGTGAGGCGGTGGCCCAGCGCGACGCGTCCCAGCACGCCGCCCTCGGGCGTCACGAGGCCAAAGTGCGCGCGAGCGTGCTTGCCCTGGACGACGGGGATAGCTCCGGTCTTGCTGGGGGCGATGAGCGGGGAGGGCGTGGTGGAGGTGCCGTCGCCATCGGGGAGCTGGGCGCGCCCGGTGCCCTCGTCGCCCGCGCGGAGCAGCAGGGCCACGATGATGAAGCTCGAAAGCAGCGACGAGCCGCCCTGGCTCATGAACGGCAGGGTGACGCCGGTGAGGGGCAGCAGGCGCGTGACGCCGCCCACGATGAGGAAGGCCTGGAATGACAGGGACACCGTGAGGCCCACCGCCGTGAAGGCGCTCATGTCGCTCTTGGCGCGAGCCGCCGTGGTGAAGCCGCGCACGGCGAGCAGCATGAAGAGGATGAGGACGGCCGACCCGCCAAGCAGGCCCATCTCCTCGCCGATGGCGGAGAAGATGAAGTCGCTGGCCACGACCGGGATGAGCTTGGGGAGACCCTTGCCGATGCCCTCGCCCACAAGCCCTCCGTCGGCGAGCGAGTAGAGCGACTGGACGATCTGGAGGCCCGAGCCGGAGGGGTCCCGGAAGGGGTCGAGCCAGATCTGTACGCGCACGCGTACGTGGGCGAAGAAGTGATAGCAGAAGACGCCGCCGAGGGCGAGCAGGCCCACGGCCACCACGACGTAGCTCACGCGGCCCGTGGCGGTGTAGATCATGACCACGAAGAGCGTGAAGAAGAGCAGGGCGCTGCCGAGGTCGGTCTCGAAGACGACGACGAGCAGGCTCATGCCCCACATGACGAACATCGGCGCGAGCATGCGCAGACGCGGCAGGGTGAGCGGCCCCACCTTGTGCGACGAGGCCGAGAGCAGCTCGCGGTTCTCGGCGAGGTAGGCGGCGAGGAACAGGACGATGAGGATCTTCGCGAGCTCGCCGGGCTGGAAGGAGAAGCTGCCGACGATGATCCAGAGCTTGGAGCCGTAAATCTCGGTACCGATGAGCATCGGGAGCAGCAGCAGAGCCACGCCGGCGAGGCCGATCGTGAACTTGTAGTCTGCGAGACGGTCGAGGTTTGGCACGACGATGAGAGTGCCTATCATGGCCGCGACCGAGACGAAGAGCCAGATCACCTGCCCGATCGCCGCCGACGGGTCGTCGTTGGTGAGGCGCGTCACGAACGAGATGCCGATGCCCGAGAGCACGAACACGATGGGCAAGATCGCCGGATCGGCACCGGGTGCGAGAAAGCGCACCGCGATGTGGGCCACGACGAAGGCAACGATGAGGGAGATGGGGACGGCGAGCGTCTGCGCCGTGAGCTGAGCTCCGGTGTTGATGACGTAGAGGGAGTAGATGAGCAGCACCGGGATGGCTCCGGCGACGAGCAGGAGCAGCTCGGTGGTGCGGCGAGATCCGCCGTGCGCGCGTGCCATGGTTACGCTCCTCCCTGGGTGGTCGTCGTGGGTGCCTGCGGCGCGGGGCTGCTGGTTGCCGCCGCGCTTGTGGTGGCGGGGCTTGCTGCGGTTGCGGCGTCGGGGCCTGCAGCGCCCCGGGCGTCGCCCACGGCCCCGTCCGAGCTTTCGGACTGGGCGCCGTTGGCGGTCTGCTGCGCCTTGGCCTTCTCCGTCGCAATCTGCTCTTCGTAAGCGCTCACGGTGCTGCGGGCCTTGTCGAGGCTCGAGACCGTGATGCCCGAGGCGAGCTGATGCTGCGTCGACTCGGGGAGGTCGGCGATGCTCACCTCGCTGGCCTCCTCGAGGTGCGAGAGCTGGATGCCGAGAATCTGGCCGTGGACGCCGCGGTAGATGCCAACGTTGCCGGCGTACGAGCCCACGTACCACGAGTTGTGGACGATGAGGGCCAGAGCGGCAACGACCACGGCGACCACGGCCGCCAGTGCGATGAGCCAGCCCACCACAGCGCGCGTGCGGGCACGACGACGCTCTTCCTCACGGCCGTCGCTCACCACGTCGACGACGATGACGGTGACGTTGTCATGGGCGCCCTCGGAGAGCGTGGCGCGAACGAGCGCGTCGACGCACTCGCTTGACGTTGCGGTCGAGACGGCAACGGACTCGATGGTGCTGTCGGGAACCATCGAGGAAAGGCCGTCGGAGCAGACGATGATGCGGTCGCCGCGCTCGACGTCGAGCGTGAAGTGGTCGGCGTACATGTCGGGGTCGGAACCGAGCGCACGCGTGATGATGGAGCGGTTGGGATGGACGCGTGCCTCGTCGGCAGTAATCTCGCCTGCGTCGACGAGCTCCTCCACGTAGGAATGGTCGTGGGTGACGCGCACCATGGTGCCCGCGCGCAGCAGGTAAATGCGCGAGTCGCCCACGTGCGCGACGGCCATCTTCGTGCCGTCGATGATGCAGCAGCTTGCGGTGCATCCCATGCCAGGCTTGCCCTCGCCGGTCTCGGCGCCGCGGATGACGGCCTCGTTGGCTGCCTCGACGGCGGCCCCTAGCAGAGCGTCGTCGGCCGTCGAAGGCGCATGCGAGGCGATGGCGCGCACGGCGATGGAGCTTGCCACCTCTCCGGCGGCGTGTCCGCCCATGCCGTCGCAGACGCCAAAGAGCGGGTTGCGCACGAGGTAGGAGTCCTCGTTGTGTCCGCGCACGAGGCCCACGTCGGTGCGTGCCGCCCATGACAGGCGCGTGTCGCTGCCCATCTCGACGTTTGAGTCGGGGCGCGAGTCGAGATCGACGGCTTCGTGCATGCCGTGCCGGGCCTCGTCGTAGTCGCCCTCGACCATGGGAACGAGGGGGATGGGGCCGGTTGCCTCGAGATCCTCATCTGTGTCTGGTGCCTTGCCCTGGGGATCGCTCATCGGCGGCTCACCCTCATGACCACGTCTCCTACCTGCACCTCGTCACCGTCGCGCAGCGTGACGGGCTCGGTGATGGGGTGGCCGTTCACGAGCGTGCCGTTGGTGGAGTTGAGATCCTCGAGTACGAGCGCCGGCCCCTGCAGGGTGAAGCGCGCGTGCGTGGCCGAGACGAATGGCTCAGAGATGACGATGTCACTCGACGGCGAGCGACCCACCACCACCGGGCCGAGCATGTCGACGTGCAAGCCGCGAAGGTTGCGCGGGCCCTTGTCGACGTCGACGCACCAGATGGCCGGATCTTTGCGCTGACCCTTCACGAGGCCGATGCCGGTGCGCATGACCACGATGAGGAACAGGTAGAGGATTACGACGAGGGCGATGCGTCCGATGAACAGGACGAGCTCGATCATCATCCCTAGTTCTCCCGGAACTCGAGGTTGGTGAGGCCGAGCGTGATGAGGTCGCCGTCACGCAGGATGCACTCGTCGACGTCCACGTCGTTCACGAGCGTGCCGTTGGTGGAGTTGAGGTCGCGGATGTGCCACGACTGACCGTCGTAGGAGAGCTCGGCGTGGCTGCGCGACACGTTGGGGTCGTGCAGGACGATGCCGCCGGGCGTGCGCTCGCGGCCGACCGTGGTGCGCGGCTCGGTGCCGGTGTAGGTGCGGCCGCTCTGGCGGTCGATGAGCAGGCAGGTGGCCTTGCGCGCCGGCGGCGCGGAGACGGGCTGGGCAGTGCGGACGGTGCGGGGCTCGCTAGCTTCGGTCTCCTGTCGGGGCTGTGGCGCGGCCACGGGCTCCGGGCTCACCTCGGGCACCGAGAAGCGCGGCGCACGGTGAGGCGCGGCTCCGGCGGCGGAAGCAGCGCCTGCGGCTACCGGGACGGCGGCGCTGGGCACGGCCGCCGTCCCGGCACGCGGGGCGGCCGCTGCGGGCTCGGGGGCCCGCGCCGCGCTGAACGGAGGCTCAAAGCCTGCAGGCTGCGAGGGAGCCGCATAGCCGGGAGCCGCAGGCTGAGCGGGCGCGGCGTAACCTGCCTGCGCGGGCTGGCTACCCACAAGCGGAACGTTCTCGTAGCGACGCGCGGCGGCCCCGCGTGCGGCCTCCTCGGCGTCGAAGACCGCCTCCTGCGGCAGCACGTCAAGCCCCGCCTCCATGCCACCAAGCGGCTGGGACGAGACGGAGAGCGGGCCCGCCGGCACCTGCGCCTGGGGCTGGATCACGGACGGCTGGGGAACGGGACGCATGCGGCTCGAACCCTGGGACGCCGCGCCGCCGAGGCCTCCGTCGAGCGAAGAGTCGGCACCGAGGAAGCGGGCCTCCTCCTCGCGTAGGCGGTTCAGGGTCTGGGCGTCGACGTTCTCGGCGAAGACCGAGAAGCGACCGCTCTTAAGCGACGGGTCGGCCATGAAGCGCACGACCGGCCTGCCCACGAAGACGTAGCCCTTGCCCTGCGCTTGGCCCTCGATGAACTGGGCCGTCTCGTTGCAGAGCTGCTGGTAGAGAGGCCGCATTAGCATGTCGTCCTCGCTCGAGACGAGGATGGTGTAGAGCGCGGGCGCCGTGTCGACGCCGTTGATGACGAAGGTCTCCGCCTCCATCTCGCGCGCGGCCTTCTTGGCGAGCTTCTTGAAGGAGAACGGGGCGACAAGGCCCTGGGACGTGGCCCCGAAGAGCCCTCCGATCCGCTGCTCGAAGACGTTTAGAAAGTTCACGTCACTCAACCTCCCGTGCCGTCGGCGTGGGGCCGAGGGTCACGATAGCCATGCTCATAAGTACTGCACAGACTACCGCAACAGCGACCGTGCTGCCCTGCGGGGCCTCCCATAACCCACCATTCTCCACTCGTGCGGAAAAGGCCGAGAAGAGGGCGATACCTGCGGCGCAGCAGACCTGCCCAAGCACGGCGCGCGTGCGTGAGGGGTCATTTCCACCGTGCCTGCCGCCTGCGAGGGAGCCCGCCCACGCGGCGAGACCGCAGCCGAGCACCGTGACCCATACGTCCGGTGACGCCATGAGCTGAGAGCAGGCCTGTGCGAGCTGCGTCCCCGAAGTGGCGTGCGTGACGAGCTCGCCAACGAGCGCAAGCGCGGCGCCCGCGGCGCCCGTGGCGAGCGCGGCGAGGGGCGGCAGCATCGCGGCGGCCATGGCCGCCCCGGCAACGGGCGAGCCCGTCGCGAGGGGCAGCAGCAGCGCCGCGTGCGCGAGCCTTCCGGTGCCCACGGCGGCGAAGCGCCATCCCAGCAGCGCGAGGGTCGCCAGCGTAGCGACGAGAAACGCCGGGGAGTACACGCCCGTTGCGAGGACGGCGGCGACGAAGAGGGCGCACCCCAGTGTCCCTCCGGCCTCGGGCGAGAGGGCCGCGACGGCACCGGCTACGAGCGGCCCTACCCACGCGAGCGTCTGCGCTTCCGGGTCGCCGTACGTCCCGGTGGCCTCCGCAATCACCGGGGCAAGCCTCCACGCGACCCCTCCGCATGCGACGGCGCTCATGATGCGGCAGAGGCCGGGGACAAGCCACGGCCAGCGCAGGGTCAGCGGAACCCGCGCCGCCTCGTCCCAGGTCTCCTCGTTTGGCCCGCACTCACCCCGCGCCTGGGCGAGCAGCTCGATGAGCGACTCCCGCCCCTCGGCCTCGTCTCCCAGGTAGGGAAGGACAGCCTGCTCCAGCTCGCCCGCCGTGGCGGGCCTCGTGGCCGGGTCGGCCGAAAGCGCCGCCGCGAGCCCGTCCGACACGGGGCCCTTGAGCTCGGGCTCGACCTTGGAGACGGCCTTTGCACCCCGCTCGATCTTCCTGAGCGACGCGTCCGCGTCTTTGGCGAGAAAGGGACTTATGCCCGTGAGGGCCTGGTAGCACACGACGCCGAGGGCAAAGACGTCCGTGCGCTCGTCCACGTAGCCGCCTTGGAGCTGCTCGGGCGGCATGTAGCCCACGGTGCCGCCGCGCGCCCCCTCCCAGCCAGCGGCCGAGGCGAGGCTCGCCATACCAAAGTCGCCCAGCTTGACGGTACCGTCGACGTCGATGAGGACGTTGGAGGGCTTGATGTCGAGATGCAGGACGCCGTGGCCGTGCGCGTAGTCGAGCGCCCCGGCGAGCGAGTCGAACACATGGGCGCATTCGTCGTAGGTGAGCTGCCCGTCCTCGACGCGCCCCAGCAGTTCGGCGAGGGTGAGGCCGTCGACGTACTCCATGATGAGGTAGGCGTAGCCGCCGGAGAACTGGAAGTCGTGCACGGTGACGATGTTGGGGTGCGAAAGCCGTGAGGTGATGCGCGCCTCGTCAAGCGCCTCGGCGAGGGTCGACGACTCGCTGTTGGGAACCTGTGCGAGCGGGATGCACTTGATGGCGACCTTGCGCTCAAGCCGTACGTCCCAGCACACGCGCACGGATCCGAAGCCGCCCGAACCGCGCGTCTCCACGATGCGGTAGCGACCGAGCAGAAGCGGCGGCTCGACGCGTGGCTGTAGGCTACCGGATGCGGATCCGGTTTGATCGGCGGGGTTGCGGCGACCGCTGCCGCCGGGGTCACCTCCGACGGCCTGCGAACCGGCCCCGTATGGGTCGGGTGTCTGCACGGCGATGTCCTCGTTTCAGCTGCGTGATGCCGTGATGTGTCAGGGCGTTGTATGCGACAGTTTAGCAGGTGGGCGCCAAGGCCGCGCTGCCGAGAGCTCCACACCGCCGACGGATGCGGTCTTCTGCCCGTCTCCCATCTTGGAACTCTTCACCAGCGAATACGCGGCCAGCGCAAACCACAGAACGGCGATGCCCCAGGCAATGAAGGCGTAAGGAAAGCCGTCTTCGATCGCGTCCCGTATGGCAGAGACGGAGAAAAGCGCGCCCGCAAGGAGACTGAAGATTCCGCACGCCCGATATTGCTTGCCTGTCCAGGGCTTCTTCTGTCGGCCCATGGATTCCTCCCGCTCCTCGTGACGTCGGCGCGTCCCCGCAATTCTCCCCATCCTGGCCACGGCCTCAGGTGCTGAGAAGCGCCCTGTTGGAACCAAGCCGAGAGCCTTACGGGCGCTTTACGTCGGGTGCATACAGTTCTTCACAACGGCGCTGCCGGTAAGTGACGCAGTTGGGAAGCGCGGCCTGCAGCGAGACCGCCCGTCTCGCATGCACCTACACATATATGTAAGGGGAACCAATATGACGACAAGCTATCACGTGCACATGGACCTTGGGGGCTTTCGCGAGCTGTTCGTGGCCCAGCAGCGGAGGTACCTCAAGAAGATCGGCATCATCTGCACCATCTTCTTCGTGCCGATGACGCCGCTCGCCGCGTACTGGACTGTCGGTGAGCCGTCGCCTACGTCTATCGGCAGCACGCTGCTCTTTGCGATTCTTGCGGTGCTGGGAATCGCCGACATCGTGAAGCCCCCGGCGATGCTCGTCACCCGCAAGCCCCTCGTCTACACGTGGTTCTTCGTACATGGGGTCGAGAAGCCCAACGAGGTGCCGATGGCCCAACTTGCCACCGACTACGACGTTGAGATTGGGGACTACGGGTTCTCGGAGAAGTCGGCCGCCTGCACGCTCAACACCCCGTGGCTCTCCCTGCGCGAGAAGCCCGTCACGGACACGCGCGGCACGTACTTCACCGTCAATGACGGCAAGGAGTCGTCGGCCCTCTACAACATGATCGGGATCAACTGGGCCCTGCGCGAGGAGACGGCGACGGGCGTGCTGTTCATCCCCAACGACGTGGCGTCTGCCAACCCGCAGTTGGTCGGCCAGATATCCCAGGCGATCACGTCGATGCGCCAGGCGGTCAGGGGCCATGCCATCTCGGCTGAGCTGGCCCAGGCGATTCAGACCTGGGCGGGCCCGCGCGACCCCAATGACGCCGCGACCGCTCCGGCGCCCCAGCAGCCGGAATTGTAAGAAGAGCGTAAGTTCGCCTGTTCGGTATGACGAATAAGTCAACAAGTGTAAGCGCAGCGTGATTCGACCGGAACGCTCTTGCAAGGGATGCCCGACCGGCGCGATGCCAACGAGGGTGCCGCATAGGATGCAGGTCAGAGCGGCGGGCGAACGCATGACTCGGCGAAGCCCGGACCGCCAAGAGGAAACCAGAGGGAGCCCATGGCGCAGAACGGCGACATCGTCGGGGGTAGGTACAGGGTCCTCGCTCAGATTGGCGAGGGCGGGATGTCACGCGTGTACCTCGCGCTGGACACCGTCCTCAACAAGCAGTGGGCGGCCAAGGAGATCAAACGCGTCGACGACCCCACCCAGCGCGACCTGATCGTGAACAGCCTCGTGACCGAGGCGAACATGATCAAGCGCTTCGATCACCCTGCCATCCCGCGCATCGTCGACATCATCGACGAGGACGGCACCCTCTACGTCATCATGGACTACGTCGAAGGCCGCACCCTCGAGGACGTGGTGGCCGACGGCGGGCCCCAGTCCGAGGACGACGTGGTCGACTGGGGCCTGCAGCTCTGCGACGTGCTCGAGTACCTGCACCAGCGCAAGCCCCCGGTTATCTATCGCGACATGAAGCCAGCCAACGTGATGCTCAAGCCCAATGGCCTCATCACGATCATCGACTTTGGCATCGCGCGCGAGTATCGCGAGGGAGGCTCCGTCACGGCCGCCGTGGGCGATACGGTACAGCTGGGCACGCGCGGCTTTGCCCCGCCCGAGCAGTACGGCGGCTCCGGCCAGACCGACGCCCGCACCGACGTGTACGCCCTGGGCGCCACGCTCTACAACCTCGTGACGGGCAAGAGCCCGGCCGAGCCTCCCTACACCATCCTCCCCGTGCGCCAGGTGCGCCCCGAGCTCTCGCCGGGCTTCGAGCGCATCGTGGCCAAGGCCACGCAGGCCAACCCCGACGACCGCTATCAGGACTGCGCCGAGATGGCCTACGACCTCGCGCACTACCGCGAGCAGGACGACGCCCGCAAGAAGAGGCTCCGCCGCACCTGGCACGGCTTCGTGGGGCTCGTGGCGGCGTCGTTGCTCTCGCTTGCCGTTGGCGTGGGTGGCACCGTGGGCGTGAACGTCTCGATCAACAATGACTTCAGCTATTGGATGAACGTGGCCCAGCAGGCGTCCGGCGACGAGAAGACCGCTACCGACGCCTATGTGCGCGCCGCGGCCGTGAAGCCCGGCGAGGTCGACCCGTACCTTGGGCTTGCCAACGCCTACCGCTCAGACCAGGACTTCTCGGCGGGCGAGGAGAACCAGCTGCTCGACGCCATTCTCCCGCACGTGGGCGAGCTGCAGAACAACCCGCGCTGGGGCGAGCTCTCCTTTAACGTGGGCAAGCTCTACTGGTACAGCTACGGCGTTGACGACGCCCGGGGCGACGCCGGCAGGCTCGCGGAGGCTCGCGGGACGCGCATCCGCGCGGCGTCCAAGTGGATGAAGGACGCGGCCGCGGCGAAGGATTTCGACCAGCACGACAGCGCGCAGGTCTACGCCGACATCGCCGACTTCAACACGACCGTCGTCCCGCTCATCAACGAGGGTTCTGACGCCGGGCTCTACGCACCGTACTACCAGGAGCTTTCGAACCTCGTCGACCAGATGGGCGGTGAGGCGAACGAGGTAATGCGCCTCGAGGTCTCCAACCTGGCCCTCGACTCGCTGCGTACCTACCCGCGCAAGTTCCGCGCCGACGGCGTCTCCGACCAGGACCTTCTGGCCCTCGCCGACCGGGCGGCAAAGCTTGCCCAGGACACGAAGCCCACGACTGACCTGCTCGACGCCGAGAAGGCGCGGGCCCTCGCCGCGGCCCAGCCTGCGCGCGACGCCGTGAACGACGCGTTCGTGGATGTGGAGGCATAAGGCATGACCGAGACGTTTGGCATGGTTGCCACCGCTGGCTACTCGCTTGCCGCCGCGCTCGCGGTCGTGGCCGTCATCTACTACGTGACGCAGCACGTTCACGCGGTGCACGACGAGCTTACGGGCCGCACCGCCCAACGCGAAATCGCCGAGATGCGAGCTGGCCGTCGAGGCCGCACGTGGCTGGGAGCCGCAGGCAGCGCCGCCGGGTCGCTCCTGGCCGCCGCCCGCGGGAAGGCGTCGGGCTCAGAGGGTTCCGGCAGCCTGCACGTGCGCAGCGTCGCGGACGCCACGGACGACATGGAGCGCGACGCCGAGACGGGCAGGGTGTCCGAGGGCAAGACGGGCGCGGTGGATCGCGCCGAGCGTTCCGCCTCCGCCAAGGCGGAGATGGGCACGACGCTGCTTTCTGACGGCGCGTCCTCCGACGAGGCTGCCGAGGAGGGCGGTACCACGCTGCTCTCTGCTCCGAGTGACTCCGAGGCGAAGGGGGACGAGGGCGATACGACTGAGGGCAGCACGACCCTGCTTTCGTCCCCGGTTCCTAAGGATGCCGGGAAGCCTGCCCACGACGTCGAGACGGAGGGCGGCACCACGCTGCTTTCTGCCCCGGCCGCCAAGACGGGCGACGCGGACGAAGCGGAAGCCGAGGGCGGCACCACGCTGCTCACGAAGGACGGCACAGGAGGTGCGCGCTGATGCGCAAGCTCGGGAAGGGCATGGGTCTCGTTAGCACGCTCGTCGTTGCCGGAGCCGTGGCGCTCGGCGCCGCCGGGCTTGCCCTCGCACAGGAGCCCGCGACCACTGCGCCGCCCACGGTCCAGCGCACGCTTGCCGCAAGCTCCGCGGCCGTCACCGGCTCGACGCCTCAGACGTCGCCTGCGTCCACCTCCGCACAGTCGGCCCCCGCATCCTCCGCTGCCCCGAGCTCCCGCGCTGCCGCGCGGGCCGCCGCGGCTTCATCACCCGCGACAACCAGCGCCGTCACCGTGCGTCTCTCGGCCAAGGATGACGCCCTCGTCGTGCCGTACGGCGTCGACCCGCTGGCATGGCTCACCAACAACCTCACCTTTGACGTCACCGTCACTAAGACGGACGGCACCACCCAGACCGAAGAGGGCAAGAAGGCCGCCGACGTCGCCGACTACTTTGCGGACGGCAAGGTGCTCGTCCGCGCCTCGGTTCCGACCGGCCAGGACGTCCCCTATCCCGCGAACCGGGCTGACGACCAGGGCAACCTCACGAAGGCACCCGACTGGACGCAGGCGGTGGCGTTTGGCACCGCTGCGGGCGACGGCTCCGTCACCTATACGCTCCCGACCGCGACCGACCTCAAGGCCACGATGAGCTGGAGCTACAAGGATGCGTCCTCGCTGAACAGCATCCCCGTGGCACCCGAGGCTGTCGTCTCCTCGCTCACTCAGTCGCTGAACGGCTCGGCCGACAGGACGGGCGTGGTGGTGAGCGGCACCTACAAGGACGGAGACGTGGCCCTCTGGCTCGACGCCGCCGACCTCGCCCAAGGTGCCGCCCCCGTGATTCTTCACGTTGCCGACGGCAGCCAGGTGCGCCTCTCGAACGACGTGTCCCTCAAGGCGGACGGCACGTTCACGTCGGCGAGTGCCCCCGAAGCAACCGACAACCCCGTGACGGGCGGCGGAACCGGCTACAAGGCCGACGCCGCCACCAGCGTCGTGTACCTGCGGCTCGCCGCCGACGTCCATAACCCGGATGACAACACCAAGCTCGACTACACCAAGGGCGAGCTCGTCCGCGTGCCGGTGAAGGTCGACACGACGGCCCCCGAGGCGACGGCACTTACCGTCATCGACGCCAACGGCGCCACGTACGACCTTGACCAGCTCAAGGCCAAGGCTCAGGGTGGCGTCGTGGTCGTTCCCGCCGCCGGGCTCAAGGTGAAGGTCTCCCTTGACGACCCGACGGCCCCGGCGGGCTCTGCCGACACAGACGTCTCGGGCCTGACGAAGACGGCAACGCTCACGGTCGGCGACGGAGACGCGGCAAAGCGGCTCTCCGCCGACATCCAGCCCGACGGTACGGCGACCTTCACGCTCGACGCGGCAGCGCTCGGGCAGGGCGTCTTCGACGTGAGCTCCCTGCATCTCTCAGCCGACGACGTCGCGGGCAATGCTCTTAACACGACGCTCGATCAGGTCGAGGGGTCGCTCAAGGGCGGCACGGCCGACTCGGTCACCAAGGTCGCCATCTTCGACCCCGCCGCGGACGACAACGCCGACGCCTTTGGCATTGTCCTCAACGGGATGGCCTACACGCCCGACACGGCAACCGCCGACGTTCCCGTTTCCACCTCCCTTGCGGCGGCCCTGCGCGTCAAGACCAACGATGCCCTCGGCCTTGGCGGGCTGCTGGTTCCCAAGAGCTACGTCCACACCGTCGAGACGGCCAACGCTGCGGGAAGCGCGACCGAAGTCAAGACCGACAGGGACGACGCGCTCGCGCTTGACGGCTTCACGACCGGCATGAACCCCTACAAGGAGCGGCTGCTCGCCGACAACCTCGGCGCCGAGGGTCTGCACACCTTCACCTTCGACGTGACCGGTTCCGACCGCTTCCTCACTGCGCCCTACGCTGGCAATGGTGCTGCGGCCAAGGTCGCCCAGCGGTTCCTCCTCGACAAGACGGCGCCTGTCGCCACGGATGCGAGCTTCTCCGGTGCTGACGCACTGAGCAAGGACGACATCTCACACGTGACGGGCTCGAGCCAGGATGGCGCCTACGTCCTCGGCGGTGCCCGTACCGTCACCGTGAGCGTCAAGGACCTGCTTGCCGGCAAGGTTGATGCCCCCGCCGACGTCTCTGGCGTTGACTGGTCGAAGACAACGGCGACTGTCACGCGTTACGCAAACGAATATGACGAGCGCGGCACCACGCAAGCCCTGGCCCCCGCGGACAGCAGCCTCACCTATGACGATGCCGCGGGCACGGTGAGCCTGAGGCTCTCCGACGACGGGCTCTATCGCCTCGATCACATCGCCCTGCACCTCGAGGACAAGGCCGGAAACGCCACGGGTGACGTGAAGCTCTCCGACGTCGTGGCCGCCGTTACGGCCGCCGGTTCCACGAGCCACAACGCCGAGGCTTGGAAGGACGCCGAGGGCAAGGCCGTTAACGGGTTCATCGTCATCACGCAGGCCACGCCCAATGTGAACATCCACGTGAACGGGGTCGCGGGCAACCAGGCGGAGCACGCCTACCAGACCGCCCCAAAGGTCACGGTTGTCGTGAAGGACCCGCTCTTTGGCATCTACAAGCAGGGCGGTCGCGACCTCTCCGGCTTCCTCACGCTTACGGGCGCGGTGACGCCGGGTGAGGACGGCACGGGCACCAAGAGCATCCCCGCGCTCTCCTTTGCCGACTTCACGAAGCAGCCCGACGGCACCTGGGCGGCCACGGTGACGCTCCCCGGCACGACGGCCGATCCGTCCGACACGCTTGAGGGAACCTACGGCATCAAGGCTCAGTACAAGGTGCCCTACGCGCCCGCGAACCACACCGAGGACCAGGTTGCCTTCGTCTATGACAAGACGGCCCCGTCCGTGACCTCCGCCGAGCTCCTCACGACCTTCGATGCCACGAAGGACGCCGCGAAGCTATCTGGCACCAAGCACGACGGCCTCTATGCCGTGGGCGGCTCGCGTCAGATCACCGTGAGCGTCGCCGACCTGCTCCCGCGCGGGACGGGTGACGAGACGGACGTCTCGGGTCTCGACCCCGCCTCGCTCTCGGCGAGCATCCGCCGCTATGCGAGCGTGGGCGACGACAAGGGCACGGTCACCGATGTGCCCGCCGACAAGCTCTCCTTCGACGCCACTGCCAAGACCGTCACGATCACGCTTTCCGACGGCGGCATCTATCCGCTCTCCGGCATCACCCTGCGGGTGCAGGACAAGGCCGGAACCGCTGAGACCTACAAGCTCTCAGACGTGGTCGCCGCGACCACCGATTCCGGCAAGGCCGCGAGCTGGAAGGGCGGCGGCGCGGACGCGGTGGACGGCATCGTGGTGGCAAACGCGTCCCAGCAGCCTCAGATCCTCGTTGACGGGGCCGTCGACGACACCTCCGTCGAGCAGCCCTACCAGGGCGACCCGGCAGTCTACGTCCGCGTGAGCGACCCGCTCTTTGCGGTGTACCAGGAGCTCCCCGGCTTTTCCGTGACGGACTGCCTCGCGCTCTCGGGGACGGCCACGCCCAACGCGGCACTCAGCGGGGCGGCGTCCATCAACTCCGGGGCCCTCTCCTCCACCGTTGCCAAGGAGCCGACCGGAGAAGCGTGGGACGTCAAAGTGACGCTCCCTGCGGCGACCGACGGCGCCGGCGACCTCGAGGCCTCCTACGCGCTCAACGCCACCTACGCTCCCCATGGTGGGGCGGCCTCCAGCACGGCCACGGCTAACTTCCTCGTCGACCGCTCCGCGCCGTCTGTCACCGACGCGGGCGTTGTCGGGACGGTCGACCCGTCCGAGGTCGCCAAGATGGACTCCGGCTCGTACCTCTTCGGCGGTGAGCGTACGTTCAGGGTTCGCCTGCAGGATCTGCTGCGCGGCTCGGCCGCGGCGGGAGAGGATCATGCGTCCGGCGTGGACGTCTCGACCGTCCAGGTCACGGCCAGGCGTCGTGAGACGGTGGGCTCATCTGCCGTCGAGGACGTCACCCTCGTGAAAGCCGGGGACGCCGGTCTCGACGCCGACGGGTATCTCACGGTCAAGCTCACCGACGCCGGCGAGTACGACCTCGACGAGATCAACGTGCAGTTCTCTGACAAGGCCGGCAACGTCTACAACTGCTTCCTCTCGCAGGCGATTTCCGACGCGTCCGTCGAGGACGCCTGGAAGTTTGGGGGCAGCGAGGCCATCAAGGGCATCCTCGTCGTCGACCAGTCCCAGCTTGGGGCCGGGCGCGTGGCACTCTCCGTCAACGACGCTAACGACCACCAGGTCGTCAAGGGTGCATGGAGCCGTGTGGACGGGCCGCTTTCGGTCACCCTCACGGTGAACGACGCCAACTTCGACGTCTGGCGCCACACGGCGCTCGTCTCCAAGAAGAGCTTCTTCTCGCTCGAGCTTACCCCGGGTTCCGCCTCCGTCAACGCGCCCGTCGAAAAGCTCGCTGGCTACGATGTGCTCGACAAGATGACGAAGCAGTCGAACGGCTCCTGGTCATACACCTTCACGATTCCCGCGACTGGTACGGGAGACGCCGCTGACGGCTCCTATCGCGCCGAGATGAACTACGGGGCCTTCCTGGGCTTTGGCGGCACCACGACCTCGATCACCTTCGGTGTCGACCACAAGGCCCCGCTCATCACGATCGCCAGCCTCGTTGACGCGGCCTCCGTGCAGCCTGCGGACGCCACGACCGGGCGCTCCCATGACGTGGCCCGTCTCGACAACGCAGATGGCACACACGCCTACTACCTCGTGGGAGGCGCCCGCGCTATTACGATCACGACGCGCGACCTGCTGCGTGCGTACGAGGGCTCGACCCCCGCCCCCACCGAGGATCACGCTTCCGGCGTGGACTGGGACAGCCTCAAGGTCACCCTCGCCCCTGACAAGGACGCCTATGGCTCCAAGGGCGTGTCGCGCGAGCTCACCCTCGCCGAGGGCGGCGGGCTCACGCGCGACGGCGAGTCCGTTACCGTGCCGCTCGACTCCGACGGCCTCTATCGGCTCTCCGACATCCGCGTTTCCTACGCCGACAACGCCGGCAACACCTACGAGGACACGCTTGACAAGATCGTCGCCGACCGTGGCTTTTCCGCGGCGTGGAGCTTCGGAGCGCCCCAGGTCATCGAGGGCATCGTGGTCGACACGACGCCCCTCGAGAGGGACGACCTGACGCTCGACGTCTCAAAGGCCTCCGACGACGTGCCTGACAGCCGCATCGAGGGCCTCTACCGCGGCGACGTCAAGGCGACGGTCACCGTCAAGGATCCGTGGTTCGACTTCTGGCGCCACACCGACCGTGCGTCGAGTCTCTTCTCCGGCTCGCTGACGCCTGCCGCCGCAAGCCTTGACCAGGCGACGAGCGACCCGATTGACCTCGACGCCCTGGACTTCACGGACGCCGACAAGAGCGGCGTGTGGACCTACGATGCGGCCCGGAACTTCCCCGCCGCCGACGGCCATCAGGTTGAGGGCCGCTACAGCCTTGCCGTCCGCTTCGACGGAATCTCCGTTCCGACCGCCTCGCTTTCCGCTAACGCCTCCTTCGTTGTCGACCACACGGCGCCCGCGGTCACCGAGGCAAACCTCGCCGAGTCCGTCGACGCAAACCGCGACGTGGCCGTGATGGATGATGGAAGCGTCTACGTGGTGGGGGGAAGCCGCACCCTGCGCGTCCGCATGCGCGACCTGCTGCGCGGCCTTGCTCCCACGGACGGCAACCAGAACCGTAACCAGCCCGAGACGGCCGGCATCGCCACGGCCGAGGATGGCGCGTCCCCCGACATCACCGTGACCCTCACGCGTCGCGACGGGCTCAACCTCTCCGTCGCCGGCTCCACGACCGAGAAGCTCAACCCCGTCACCATCGGCGACGACGGGTGGGTGAGCGTGCCACTCGACGACGAGGGCCTCTACCTCACGAGTGACATCACCTTTGACGCGAAGGACGCGGCCGGTAACGACACCGGCACCGTGAGCCTGGCGGACGTCATCGCCTCTCTCAACGAGCAGGGCCAGGCCTACTGGCGCTTCGGGGCCGGCACGGAGGCCACGGGCATCGTGGTCGACGACCCGGCCACCGCACCCGAGGCCGGCGTGGACGTGTCCGACGGCACCAACGACGACGGCTCGGCCATCCCCACCTCCGATGACCCGTACTACCACCGCGGCAACACCGTGGTGACGGTCTGGGCCAAGGACACCTGGCTCGACGCCTACCGCCACACGGGCCGCCAGGGTACCTTCTCGGCCAACCAGCTTCGTCGCGCCGGTGCTGACGCGGCCGAGGCTATCGACTCCGTCGCCTTTGACGACCTGTCCTACGACGCCAACTCCGACCGCTGGTACAAGACGTATGATCTGCCGCTGGCCCAGAAGAAGGACAAGCTTCCCGTCGAGGGCGACTATGCCTTTGACGTCGCCTACGAGGGCCTCGCCGGCACGCCCGGCAGCCTCGAAGTCGACCCGGCGCCCGTCACCTTCGGTGTCGACTACACGGCCCCGAACTTTGGCACGCTCACGCTCTCCGACGTGACGCCCGCCGCCTGGGGCTGGGTCTTCTCGACCAATGACGAGCGCATGTCCGCACAGCTCACTGACAACGTCTCCGGTATGCGCGGGAGCACGGCCAAGGTCGCGCCCATGGGCACGGTCACGGCAGACGACCTGGGCGCCACCTACGTGGGGTCCGGCAACGACTGCGCCGGGCGCACCGTGGCGGGCAGCCTCGACTTCTCCTTTGGCGACGACGCCCAGCGTCTGTACTTCTCGGGCACGAAGCTCTCCGTCAAGGACGTCGCGGGCAACGAGGCCACGGTCGACATGGGCTCCTACGTGGGCCACGACAGCAACATCCCGGCCTCCTGGGGCGAGGAGTACGACACCAAGCCCTACGTGGGCGTGGCCATCGACAAGGTGGCGCCCACCATTGACGTGACCTATGACAACAACGACGTCCACAACGGCCAGTACTACAACAAGGCCCGCACGGCCACGGTAACCATCACCGAGAGCAACTTCGGCCTCGTACGCGCCAACGACAAGGACCGCGTCATCGCTACCGTCGGGCGCGACGGCCAGGAGGCGGGCCAGGTCACGGCCGAGCGGTTCTCCAACCCGTCCGGAGACGGCACGACCTGGGTTGCCACCTACACGTTCGAGGACGACGCCGACTGGACGCTTGACGTTTCCTTCACCGACCCGGCAAACCGTGTGGCAGAGAGTTACCACTCCGCCTTCGTCGTGGACACCACGGCGCCTACGATCAGCGTCCAGTGGGACAACACCGAGGCGGAGTCGGGCGCGTACTTCAAGGCCCCGCGCACGGCGAGCGTCACGGTGAACGAGCGCAACTTCTCCTCCGAGTTCGCAGGCGTCACCGCGACGGCGTCCGACGCCTCAGGCGCTCCCGCCGGTGCCCCCGGTGACACGGGCTGGGTCGAGGCGAAGCCGCGCGAGGAGTACGCCAACTCCCTGCACTTTGGCGGTGAGCTCCACTACACCATGAAGGTGACGGTGACCGACCTCGCTGGCAATGTGGCGGAGGAGTACAACGAGCCCGAGTTCGTCATCGACATGACGGCCCCGCAGGTCTCCATCGGCGGCGTTGCCGACCACCACGCCTACGCCGACATGGCGGCTCCGACCATCGAGTTCTCGGATACCAACTTCGACCCGGGCATGGCCCAGTACATGCTCACGGGCGGCCGCCGCGGCCAGGACGTCTACTTCGACACCACCGACCAGGAGACGTCGACCTCCAAGGACGTGACCTTCGCCGACTTCGAGCACACGCTCGACAACGACGACGTGTACACGCTCGTCGCCACGGTGAAGGACAAGGCCGGCAACACGGCGCAGCAGACCGCGACCTTCTCGGTCAACCGCTATGGCTCCAACTACGTGATGCTCGACGGCTCGGGCAACGTGCTGGGCTCCTACATCAACAAGCCGCAGGACATCGTGGTGGCCGAGATCAACGCGAGCGGCCTTGACGAAGCCAAGAGCCGCGCCGAGCTTACGCACGACACCAGCGTGAGCACGCTTGCGGCGGGCACCGACTACACCGTGGCCAGTGACAACGACCAGTGGGCCTGGAACGAGACCACCTACACCTTCCCGGCCAAGCTCTTCGTCGACGACGGCTACTACCGGCTCATCCTCACGTCCACCGACCTCGCGGGGAACCTCTCGCAGAACACGATGAACGCCAAGAACCAGGCGCGAGACGGCTCGGCGGCGATTGACTTCGCCAAGGATGGCACGGAGCCTCGTGCCGAGCTCGTGGGCATTACCTCCAACACCGCATACCTCGACCCCAACAAGCAGGTCAACGTGGGCGTCCAGGACAACCTCGCCGTGGACACCGCCCAGCTCACGGTTGACGGCAACGGGGTGGCCTCCTGGAGCGGCGACGACCTCGCGGCCGGAGACCTCTCCCAGGCGCTCCAGGCCACGGGCCTGCCGGCGGATGACCAGAACCATGACGTCGAGCTGGTCGTGACCGACAAGGCCGGCAACCAGACCCGCGTGTCCGCCACCTCGGTGATGGTCACGAGCGACCTCGTGACCTACGTGTTCCATACCCCCGCGCTGCTCTATGCGGTGACAGGCGGCTTCGTTGCCCTGCTCACGGTGATCGGCGTGGCGATTTTCCTCTCCGTGCGACACCACCGCCTCACGGAGGGCCGCAGGAACCCGTTTGGCTACGGGGCGAGCAAGAAGTAGCCCAAAGGAAGGGTCAGCGTCGCGAGACAGCGGGCCCGACGGTACGACCCGGTACCAGGCCGGCCAGCAAGACGGGCCCGAACCGACGGGCGCGGCACGACCCCGCGCAAGCGGGCCGCACGACCACCTCCGCCGCGGGGTCTCTCCCGTTACCCGTGGCTACCGCACGACCCGCGTGCGGACGGGAGCCCAGGCTCCCGCGCATGCGGGCTTCCACAGGTATCGCCTCGCATCCAGCGAGCTGATATGCGGGCGGGTGCCACAGGGGCGCCCGCACAGACAGGAAAGGATGTGCACTATGGCAGCCGGACAGATCAAGATCACCCCGGAGACCATGCGCCAGCGCGCAACGCAGTACCGCAAGGAGGCCAACGAGGTCCACACCTCCTATACGAACATGGATCGCCTGCTTCAGACCCTGCACGCCGAGTGGGAGGGCCGTGCCGCCGATTCGTACGATGCCCGCTACCGCTCGCTTCGTCCGAACTTCCTGAAGGCCGAGGACCTCATCAACCAGATCGCCAAGAGCCTCGACAACACTGCCGCCACGCTCGAGCAGACCGACCAGAACATCGCGAACGCCTACTAGGCCTCGCCGTTCAAGCTCGTTAATCCAACGTAGAAGGGATTTACCATGGCTCGCATCAGGATCACCCCGCAGACCATGCGCCGTCGTGCCAAGGAGTATCGCGACGAGCGCGATCGCGTGAACGGCGTCATCAAGAACATGGACAGCCTGCTCGACACCCTGCAGGTCGAGTGGGAGGGCGAGGCCACGACTGCCTACGTCCGTCGCTTCGGTGAGGTTCGCCCGAGCTTCGTCGACGCCGCCAAGCTGATCGACGAGATCGCCACGGCGCTCGACAACACCGCCAAGACGCTCGAGCAGACCGATCAGGCCATCGCCGCCACCTTCCACTAGACCGTAGGAAGGTTATGGACGCCGTAAGGCGCCAGCACCACCGTAGTGACACAGATGCTCCCTGGGCTCAGGCCAAGGTAGCCCAGGGAGCTTCGTGCCAGCACCACTGACACGCCGCAAACGCTAGCAATTCATGTCTTCAAAGGCAAGAAGGGACGCTCGCCGATGACTCAGCCCCTGCTGCTCACATACGTGCACCAAGGCAGGGAGCGTACCCTCTCCTTCGATGGGGTTGCTCGCTCCATCCTGTGGGTTTGTCCCGGCTCTTCCGAGAGCCAGCGCGACGCCGTCGCCTCGGTCGAGCAGCACGGAGACCGGGTCATGCTCCGGCCCGCCACGGCATTTCAGCTCGTGGTCGAGGACGGGTCCCAGGCGCCGGAGGTAGCGCTCGACGACGCGGCCGAGCGGTTCGTGAGGCTTGTCTCCGTGCATGACGGATCCGTTTCGTCATTGCTCGTCCGCCCTGCCAGCGAGCGGGCACGCGTCTTTCGCAAGTACGGCTTCTCGTGTGACGTGGAACTGCTCATCGGGCGCGACGAATCCGCCCAGCTGAGCTACCGGAGCAGGTTCGTTTCCTCGCGCCACGCTGCCATCAGGCTCGTGGGTGAACAGTTCACGGTGGAGGATCTTGGGAGCTCCAACGGCACGTTCGTGAACGGCATCCTCCTGCAGCCAGGGGCGCAGCTCTCCCTTACGCCAGGGGACGTTGTGAGCGTGATGGACCTCGTCGTGATGGTGGGACACCGCTTCGTCTGCATGAACGACCCCGACGGGCTGACCCTGGGGCAGGTCGCGGGGATGACGCCCATCGACCACGCGGCCTTCAAGGCCATGTGCCCGCCCGCGTCGGAGACCTGCGGTGCCATCGAGCCCTTCTATCCCGCGCCGCGCCTCATGCACACCATCCATGCGCGTGAGTTCAAGGTCGATGACCCGCCCCAGAAGAAGAAGCAGGACGAGCAGCCCGCCATCATGCAGCTGGGCCCGCAGTTCCTCATGGGCTTCGCCTCCGTCTTCATGGGCATGAACGCCATTACTGGCCTCATGGACGGAAGCTCCACCATCCTGACCTCGCTGCCTTCAATTGCCATGTGCGTCTCCATGCTGGGCGGCATGATGGTCTTCCCCGTCATCACCAACAGCTACCAGAAGAAGATCGACGCCCGCGAGGAGCTCAAGCGCGAGAGCTCCTACACCGACTACCTCAACGGCATCGAGTCCACGCTCGTGGACGAGTGCGAGGTGCAGGCGCAGATTCTGCGCGACAACCGCACGCCCATGGGAGAGCTGCTCAACGACGTGTGGCAGCTGGCCCCCCAGCTCATGAACCGCACGCTTGTCCATGACGACTTCATGGACCTGCGCGTGGGCACGGGTTCCATCGAGCTTGACGCCGACGTCAGGTGGCCCGAGAAGCGCTTCACCATCGATGATGACAAGCTCATGGACAAGGTGGACGCGCTGCGCAAGAACCCGCCCACCGTCAACGACGTGCCTCTCGCCTTCAACCCGGCCAAGCACTACGTGGCCGGCATCGTGGGCCCGCGTCCCGACGTCTGGGCCTTCGCCCGCGGGCTTATCACGCAGGTCTGCGGCATGTTTGGCTACCAGGAGGTCAAGGTCGTCCTCGTGGCCAGCGCGGACGAGGAGCCGGAGTGGGCGTTTTTGCGCGCCATGCCGCATCTCTTCGACGACGCCGGTCAGCGTCGCTTCATCGCCACCGACTTTGACAGCCTTATCGAGGTGGGCATGGGCCTTGAGCGCGTGGTGGAGCAGCGCAAGGGCGAGAAGAAGGCCTCCTTCAGCGCATCCGACACCGACTTTGCCGGCTACGGGACGTATTACGTGGTCGTCTGCGCCGACAAGGGCCTCTGTGAGCGTTCCGACACGCTTTCGCGCCTGGCCCGGGAGCGCAAGAACTACGGCATGTCGCTCGTCTACTTTGGCGAGGAGCTCAAGGACCTGCCTCGTGAGTGCGACTACGTCATCGACCTTTCGGCCGACGACGGGCTGGCCCTGCTGGGCGGCTCGAGCTCGCTCTCCCGTGGCACGGGCACGCTCGCGAAGACGGGGACCGACCGCGGAAGCGCCTGCATGTTCGACCGTAACGACGTGTCGGGCACGCTCGTGCGCTTCGAGCCCGACATTATGCTCGACCGGGCCACGGCCAACGCCGTGGGCCACTCTCTTGCGCGGCTCAAGCTCGACCTGGCCTCGCAGCACTCCCAGATTCCCAACTCGCTCGGGTTCCTCCAGATGTTCGAGGTGGGCAACACCACCCAGCTCAACATCGCCCAGCGATGGCAGGAGAACGATGCCTCCCGCTCGCTCGCCACGCCGGTGGGCCGAGACGCCCAGGGCGAGTTCTCCATTCTCAACCTGCACGAGAACGTGCACGGCCCGCACGGCCTCATCGCGGGCACCACGGGCTCGGGCAAGTCCGAGTTCATCATCACCTACATCCTGTCGATGTGCGTCAACTACGCCCCGGACGAGGCTTCGTTCGTGCTCATCGACTACAAGGGCGGCGGCCTGGCCGGCGCCTTCGACAATGACCGCTTCGTGCTCCCGCACCTGGCGGGCACCATCACCAACCTCGACGGCGCGGCCATCACGCGCTCGCTCGTCTCCATCAAGAGCGAGCTCAAGCGCCGCCAGGACATGTTCAACAAGGCGCGCGACATCACGGGCGAGGCCACGGTCGACATCTACAAGTACCTGGCCTACTACCGTCAGGGCGTGCTCACCGAGCCCCTGCCGCACCTCTTCATCGTGGCCGACGAGTTCGCCGAGCTCAAGCAGCAGGAGCCGGAGTTCATGGAGGAGCTCATCTCCGCGGCGCGCATCGGCCGATCGCTGGGCGTGCACCTCATCCTTGCCACGCAGAAGCCGAGCGGCGTGGTGAACGACCAGATCTGGTCTAACTCGCGCTTCAAGGTCTGCCTCAAGGTGGCCGACGCGGCCGACTCCAAGGAGATGATCCGCCGTCCCGACGCGGCCGAGATCAGGGGCCCGGGCCGCTTCTACATGCTCGTGGGCTTCAACGAGTTCTTCACCTGCGGGCAGAGCGCCTACTCGGGCTCCAAGTACGCACCCACGGACTCCTACGAGCCGCCCCGCGACAACTCCGTCGACCTCATCGACGACCTCGGGAACAACATCGCGTCCCTCAAGCCGACGGTCCAGGCCACCAATACCAAGGAGTCCGAGCTCAACGCGGTGCTCTCGGCCATCTGCCAGACGGCCGACACGGTGGGCAAGCACGCCGGCAGGCTCTGGCTCAACCCGCTTCCCGACCGCATCGTGCTCGGCTCGCTCGAGGAGCGCTACAGGTACGAGGCACCGACAGACGGTCTCCAGGTCGTCGTGGGTGAGATGGACGACCCGGAGAACCAGCGCCAGGACCTCTACGCCCTCGACCTTGCCGAGTGCGGCAACGTGATGCTCTACGGCGGCCAGGGTTCGGGCGTCGAGGCGCTTGCCGCCACGATGCTCTTCGGGCTCTCCGGCGACTATGGCCCCGACAAGCTCTCGTACTACGTGATTGACTTTGGCGCGGGCACGCTCACGGCCTTCCGCGACATGCCTCAGTGCGGCGGCGTGGTGCTTACGGGCGACGACGAGCGCACGAACAACCTCATGAAGCTGCTGGAGGGGGAGGTTCATCGCCGCCGCCAGCTCTTCTCCACGGCGGGCGGTGACCTCGACCTTTACAACAGGCAGTGCGCGCCCTCCGAGCGCGTCACGCGCACGGTGGTGGTGCTCGTCAACCTCGCGTCCTTCTACGAGCAGTACGAGAACACGCTCGAGGACAGGCTTACGGCGCTCACGCGTGACGCGCCGCGCTACGGCATCACCTTCATCATGACATCCGCCACGGCCAACACGCCGCGCATGCGACTGAGGTCGACGTTCTCCGTAAGCGTTGCCACGTCCTTCAACGACCCGGACGACTACTCGTCGCTCCTCGGCAACCTCAAGGGCGTGGTGCCTCCCCACCAGGACAAGCGCGGTCTCATCAAGATCAAGAAGGCCATCTACGAGTTCCAGGGCGCCTCGATCACCGAATCCGTCGAGACGGAGCGCGACGCCGTCGAGGCCCTCGCGGCCGACCTCGCGAGCCATGCCGCCTGCCGAGCCCGCCGCATCCCCGTGCTGCCCGACAAGGTGCACGCGCAGGACATGGGCCCGGGCGCGTCCACGGCGACGCTCGTTCCCGTGGGCTTCTCCAAGTCCGGCGTGGAGCCCGTCTCGTTCGACTTGGCGAAGACCCCGTACATGCTCGTGTACGGCAACGACAACGATTCCATTGCCATGTACCTGCGCGGCATGCACGAGTGCATGGAGGCTGCCAGCAAGGACGGTGGCCTCACCTACTGCTTCATCGACCCCGACAAGGTCATGGGCCCCATGGAGGACAAGAACGTCATCCAGACCAAGGCAGGGTCTGCGGCCGTGCTCGACCGGATCGAGCACGGTGAGCACCCGTGCGACGTGCTCGTGCTCACGAGCTACGTGCAGCTCATGGCGTCGCTGGACTCGAGCGACTCCATGGCCCTGGGCGACTACATCTCCAAGCAGGAGGGCATCGCGCACACCAAGATCGTGGTCTGCTCGGAGGCCTGGCGCATCCGCGGCATCTACGACGACTACTACACGGTTCTGACCGCTTACGGCAGCGGCGTGTGGGTTGGCGGCGGCTTCGAAGACCAGTCCGTCTTCCGCTTCTCGCGCATCGAAAACGAGTACCGGCTGTCGGCACGTAGGTCCGACGGCTTTTGTTGCAACCGAGGAACCATCCAGTCCGTGCGCCTCGTCGAGGCTGCGGACGAGCCGGACGACGAGGAGGCGTAAGCGCTCGGCGGGCTCACGGGCTTGTCGGACGGCTTGCGGCATGACTGCGACAGGGGGCACGACATGATTCGAACCAGAGACTGGCTACCCATGGGCACGGTCGTCATCACCAACGAGGGGCAGCACCAGGTGATGATCGCCGGTGTGATGGTGACGGACGGCAACACGGGAAAGGTCTGGGACTACTCGGGCTACCCGTTTCCGGAGGGACGGGGCGCGGACGGAGACCAGTTCTTCAACCGCTCCGACGTCAGCGAGATCTACCAGCTGGGCTTCATGAACAGCACGGGCTGTGCGTTCCAGGCGTATCTCGAGGAACGCACCCCCGAGTACGAGGAGCTCAAGGAAAAGACCAGGGAAGGTGCGCTCTAAATGGCAGACGAAATCAAGGTAGACCCCGCTGCCGCGTCCGCGGCGGCGAGCGGGTTCAACGACGGCGCCTCGGCAATTTCAGAGGCGGGCAGCCTCGTGAAGTCGGCAAACGACGTGTTCCAGACGTTCAAGGGCGCCACGGCCGAGGCGATGATGCAGAGCTTCGTCATGGCCTCGCTGAGCATCGACAAGGGCGTTGGCGCCACGCAGACGCTCGGCGGCATGATCTCGAACGCCCAGCAGTCGTTCACCAACACCGACGCCGCCGTTGCAAACGCGCTCAAGTAGGGGCCCGGCGCCCGCATGCGGCGGTGCCCGGTGCCCGCGCGGGCGGCGACCGTCTGAGCCGCGCGCGATCCATTCGGACTGTATCTAGGACAGGGAGGGCGAGATGTCAGAGTTCCGGTTCAACAAGCCGGCATACGAGGCGGCGGCCCAGAAGATTCTGACCTCAAGCAAGAATCTTTCTGCGGCGGCCGCTCGTGTCGAGTCGGTCAACAAGACGTTCGTGAAAAGCGCCGGCGGCCTGTGGGCCTCGGCGGAGCTTACGTTCTGCGGCGCCTACGAGGTGTCGCTCCGGGAGGTCTGCTCCGGGATGGAGAACCTCTCCAACAACGTGAAGTCAACGGGGGACGACGTCGTCAGCACCATCTTCCCCGCGCGAGACTCCGTGTTCGAGGCGGTCGGGAAGAGCGCCCAGAAGCGAGACGACGCCGCGCTGGTGGACGGCGGCGCGGTGTCCGGCAAGGGCAACGACGCGCAGTACAAGGCCAGCGACGTCAGGAGCGCCTGCGTCAAGATCGCCAACGGCTGCAACGGCCTCGACGACTCCGCCGGGATCACCGGCCCTATCAACGAGCTCAAGGGCCTGTGCCAGACGTGCCAGGGCAAGGTCATGGACGTCCAGGCGGCCTTCTCGTCCTACATGAGCGAGGTGCAGGGCTTCGAGGGCAGCCACAAGTCCACCTTCGACCCCGCCAACTTCGTGACCCCCTCCATGAGCTCCGCCGCCATCACCGGCACGCTCGGCAACATGGGCTTCAAGGACGCTCCGAGCACCATCAGCATGTTCAAGACGATGCTCAGCGACTTCGGCGCCACCTTCAAGGGCGAGAAGTTCCGTGGCTGGCGCGACGACGCCAACTGGGTCAAGGCCAACATCAAGGGCGAGACCATCGAGGGCATCACCACCTACCACTACGACGAGGCGACGAAGCGCTGGGTCGCCAAGACCGACTACACCCGCTGGGACGCCATCTGGAAGGGCGCCAAGAAGAAGATCGGCGAGAAGACCCAGGGCCTGTTCACCTGGGACTCCGACGGCAAGTTCAACGGCTTCAAGAACGGCGGCATCAAGAAGTGGTTCAGCGGCTTCAAGGCGCAGCACGCCAAGAACTTCGCCGAGCTCACCGGCCCGTGGGCGGACAAGATCAAGTACGACAGCAAGATCAAGGGCATTCGTCAGCTGTCAGAGATCGAGCACGCGCCCAAGTTCGCCGCGGACGACGCGATCAAGGCGCTGCCGAAGCCCAAGATGGACTTGAGCATGAAGACCGTCGGCAAGAGCATGAAGGCCGCCGGCCGCTACCTCGGCGCCGTCAGCACGGCCATGGACGTCTGGGACACCGGCAGCGACGCCGTCAAGGCCTACCAGGAGGACGGCGTCGGTGCGGCCGCGGGCCAGGTGGCGAAGGGCACCGTTAAGATAGGCGCCGGGTACGTCATCGGAGCCGTCGTCGGGTCGGCCTTCGGCGGGCCTATCGGCACGGTTGCGGGCGCCATCATCGGCGGCATGATCCAGGGCGCGGTCTCGTCGGCGATCGACAGCGTGTTCGCGGACAACGGCGTGAAGAACTACGACTAGCACGGTCGGGTCGGTCGCTGCGGACGGCCCCTCTGGCACGGCGCATGAGGGGCAGCCGCAGCTGGCCGCCCGAGAGGCCCGGCAGGGCTGGGGCGAAACGAAGGAGAACCACATGTTCGGATTCGGCAGAAGGGCTAGCCAGGCTCCCCTCAGGCTCGAGGACGCGCGCTTCAGCCCGGAGGAGATGATGGCCCTCGTCGGCGGCGAGGACAACATGTTCGCCACCGTCAAGAAGGCGTACCTGCGCATGGAGACCTCCGAGATGCTTGACCTCATCCACCGCAGCACAGCGAAGCTCGCCATCAGGATGAGGGGCACCGGGCTGTTCACGGACGAGGACATGCCGGGCGAGGAGCTCGCGCGCGCGGTGCGCCCCCTGTGGGAGCCGGGCGTCTCCTATGCCGACGACATCTTTGACGCCCGCGCCGGCCTGTTCATGGGCGAGTCGGGTTGGACGGCCATCAAGCGCGACGGCGGCTTCGGAGGGGGCTGGGCAATCCACCCCCTCGACCCCTCGATGGGCTTCGACGCTGCCGTGTGCTTCGCGTTTGACGTGGCGCGCGTCTCGACGTCGAAGTGGGATGCCAGCGTCTACATCACCGACGCCGAGGAGCCCGACCTTATCGACGCCGTGAACGACGGGAGCTACCAGGCGATGAACAAGCTCGCCGTCACGCGGGGGCTGCCGCTCGACGCCCTCATCGACCTTTCGGAGGCGGCTGCCGGCGCGGACGATGCTGCCGTGGGCATTCACCTCTTCGGCTGCGACACGCGCGGGACGAAGCGCAGGGAGGACGTGCCCATCATCGTCCCCGCCTACGTCGAGGGCTGGCGGCGCAGCCTGATCGCCCAGGTGGTGCCCGGGAAGGGGTTCTACGTCAAGCGCGTGCGGACGCCTCGCCCCGGCGACGACGAGACCTCCCTCTCCGATCCCGAGATCCAGGACGAGCGCATGTTCGTCGAGGCTGGCTTCGTCGGTGAGGGCGGCGTCTTCGAGCGCGCTCTGGGGATCCCCGAGTGGATGCCGGAGGGGACCGTTGCCATTTAGGCGCCATGGCCGGAGCGGGGCGGCTGGGCTCGTCCTGTTTGGGTCGTGGGCGCGTTTCCATTATTGAAAGGAGCCGTGAGGCACATGAGCTACATAGACGTGCTGTGGGGCAACTTCAACTACTACAACAACAACGCCGACTGGGCCGCCGGGCAGGCGCAGTACTTCCAGGGCCAGTGGAACAACCTGCACGGTCAGCTTCAGGCCAAGCAGAAGCAGCTCGACAAGGCCTGTGACGTCCAGGGGATGTTCGGCGGCCTGACCAGCGCCAACTCGGAGCTGACCAGCTCGCTCTCCGGCTTTGCCAGCAGCATCTCGGCGGCCATGCTCGACGACGGCGCCACGAGCGGCATCAAGGACCTTAACAAGGACTTCCAGGGAAAGATCGACTCCGCAAGCTCGGCGTGCGACCGGCTGGTCTCCAAGCTGCGCTCCGAGATCACGTCGCTCTCGCGCAGCATGGACTCCGCCAAGGCGAACGTCGACAAGTACAACGCGCAGGCCTCGCGGCAGCGGGATAACGCCGCGAGCACCTACCGCGCCATCAACGAGTACAACAGCACTCACTAGCAGGGGAGCGAACTGCATGGTTTCTACGAAGGACTGGCTGCCGCTTGGCTCGGTGGTGCACATCGATGGGTACGAGGGCTTCTTCTTCATCATCGGCTACATGCAGATGACGGAGAGCGGCGTCTGGGATTATGCGGGGCGCCCCTATCCGATGGGCTTCATGGGCGAGGACAAGGACATCTGCTTCAACAGGGAGGACATCGACGGCCTCTACTACGTGGGGTACCAAGACGTGAATTCCGTCCAGTACCAGAACTACCTGGTGTCACAGGAGCCGCTGCTGGCCAAGCTCAAGCAGCGCGTCGCCGCGGGCGAGTCGGTGGAGGCCATCCTTGCCGAGCAGCAGGCGGCCGGTGCCGCCAGTCCCGTGTCAGAGAACGTTGCCTAGGGGACGCCATGAAGGACAAGGTCATGCTGGAGGTGCAGCTGCCGGCCACGGGGCGCGAGTATGAGTTTCGCGTCCCGTATGACATGAGCGTCGACCAGGCGGCCGGGCTCATCGCCGACGTGCTGGCGCGCAGGGAGCCGGCGCGCTTCGTGGCGCCCGACGGTGGTAGCGACCTCATGCTGCGCGGCAACGTGGAGGGTGCGGGCAACACGCTTAACCCCAACGAGAGCATCCGCGCCCTCGTGGAGCAAGGCGTGCTCGTGGACGGGTCGGCCGTGTCGCTGGTGTAGTCTCCCTTCGCGCGCTCTTCTATAGCAGCTGCCGCCGAGCCGTCCGCGCGTGGACGTCGGCGGCTGTTTTATTCGTCCCCGAGCAGCCAGTCAAGCACGTACAGCTGTCGGATTCCGGCGTGTGACTTGGGACGGGCATCATCAAGCGTGAGGAGTGTCTTCGGGTAATTGTCCCCGATGGACGTGAGCGAGGACAGCTCGCGCTCTAGCGTCTTGGGGTCAACGACCGATTCGCATACCTGGTAGTATGCGCGCCCTCGTGACCCATTGGTGACGAAGTCCACCTCGCCCCCCGACGTCTGGCCTACGTGTACGGTTCCTTCGCGTCGGAGCAGCTCGAGATACGCGACGTTCTCCAGCAGGCGCCCCGAGTCCCGTTTGCCGTTCGGCACGCTCAGGCGGCGCAGGCCCGTGTCGACCGCGTAGTACTTCCGGGTCATCTCGAGCAGGCGCTTCCCTTTGACGTCAAACCGTTGGGCGGGATAAAAGATGTAGCTGTCGCACAGACCGCCGAGGTATTCGGAGACGGTTTTCGAGGACGTCTTCGTGCCGAGCGAGGTGAGGGCGTCGCTTATGCGCTTCGGGTTGGTGAGGTTTCCGACGTTATCGAAAAGGTAGGCCGAGAGGGCGGAGAGCAATCCCGCGTTCTTTACGCCAAGGCGCTGGGCGACGTCCTTGAGCAGCACCGTATTGAGGATGCCCTCGAGGTAGTCATGACGCGCGACCTCGTCGTCAATCGAGCCCATGGCAGGAAATCCGCCGTCGTGGAGGTAGTCCGACCACAGGCGCCTTGCGGAGACGCCCTCGCTCCGACGAGCCGCGCAGTACTCCTTAAACGAGAACGGCAGAACCTGAACCTCAACGTACCGGCCGGAGAGCAGCGTCGCCAGAGTGCCCCTCAAGAGCAGGGCGTTTGATCCCGTAATGTAGAGGTCGATGTTGTCGCGGGCGTAGAGGCTGTCGACGGCCTTTTGAAAATCGGGCGCGTTCTGCACCTCGTCGATGAAGACGTAGTTCTTGGCGTCTGGCGAGCATCGCCGCAGGATCTCCGCATGAAGTGCGTGGTAGTCGAGTAGCGGCTCGTTTTCGAGCAGTTCGAGGTTGATGTCGATGATTCGCTCGGCAGGTACGCCGGAAGTGAGTAGCTTCCTTCGGAACAGCTTGAGCAAGGTCGATTTGCCGCAACGCCGCACGCCCGTGACCACCTTGATGACGTTCTTGTCGCGCCAGGTCCCGAGGGTGGCGAGGTAATGGGGCCGATTGATGTATTCCATGGCCTGCCCTTTCAGTGGCGGATGCCGTTTGCTGGCTTTTGGTGGGGAAGGGATTTGAGTTTGACTCCAAACCTATGACAAGTATAGAAAAAGATTGGAATAGACTCCAAACTTTTGGCAATCTGGCAAAGAGTTTGGAGTTGAATCCAAACTCTGACGGTCTGTCGCATGTGCGAGGGGACATTTCCGGGTGGCCTTGCCCCGGAAGCGAAAACCTCCATGACGTGTAATGCCATTGTCAGGGAATCGGCGCTTTATCTCGGGCGAGACTACCCTTATGTGAGTCAACGTGGCACCCATGCGGCTGGCGTGGTGCGCTCTGCCGGCCGGAGGATGCCTTCAGATGCTCGCGGAGAGGGCTCCATGAAGGTCAGGCTCACGAAGGATCGCAAGTCCGGCTCGCAGACACTGGTGGTCAAGCCCACCAAGCACGAGACGCTCGAGTACGACCAGGCCGAGTGGGCCCGTACGTACGAGGGGGAGGGGCTCGTCCCGTTTCGGTACGTACGCGACAACGACGTGACGCTGTACTACGACGTCACGGGGCTCGTTGGCCTCAAGAGCTACCTCAAGGCCGAGATAAGCCTCGACCAGTACCGTCGCATCCTGGCGCAGTTCGCCGACCTGCTGGGCACGTGCACGCGCCAGCAGCTGCCGAGCTCCGCCATCCAGTTTGAGCCCGAGCGCGTGTACCTGGACGACCAGGGCGCGCCCAAGTTCGTGTTTGTGCCGCTCTCGGGCGTGGCGGAGCGGCGTGAGTCGTCGCCGGTGGCCTTCCTGCACTATCTGGGCGGCAAGCACGTGAAGTTTGTGGTGGAGGACGACAAGCGGCATGCGTATGCGGTGGAGGACTTCGCCTCGAGGAACCAGGTGCTGTCGCTCTCGGCCCTGCGCGAGTTCCTGCAGCGTGACCTTGGCGTGACGGTGCGCGGCGACTCCGGGCCGCTTTCCGGCGGTACCGGCGGGCTTGCGGGTCGTGGTGGTTCCGGGTCGCTGGGCCCGGCCGCGCCGTCTGTCGCGAGCGGCTCCGACGCGTTCGTCGGTGCCGCTCCGGTGCCTGGCTCTGCGCCCGTGGGTGGGTTTGCGTCCGCGCCGGGGTTTGGCCGTGCCGCAGCTCCCGGGCAGCCTGCGTCGTTCGTTGCGCCGCGCGGGGCGGGCGCGGCCCCCGTGGCCTTTGACCCGGTGGCGATGCTTGCCGGGGCGCCCTCGGCCTCGCAGGTGGTGCAGAGCCAGACGGTGGGGACGCGCGTGCGCAACGCCGTGGGCGGCGTCTCGCCTACGGCGGCGGTCTCGGGCCCGACGGCGGTGCCGTCGGGAGCTCCGCGCGCGGCCGTGGCGGGCGTGTCTGCCCCGGAGTCCGTGCGGGAACCAGCTGCTCAGGCGTCAGCTCCCGCCGAAGATGCACCCGCCGTAGAAGTTGCGCCCCCGCGCCCGGCCCCCGTGCCCGTGGCCGGTGGTGGCACCACGCTGCTGGGCTCGGCGGCCATTCCCTCGGTTGTGGCCACGTCCTTCGCAAGCCAGATTCAGCATCCGGCGTTTCTCGAGCGCGTCGCCACGGGGGAGCGGCTTCCCCTTCAGCTGGCGGACGGTCCTGTGGTCGTCGGCCGGTCCGTGCGCAGCAACGTGCAGGTCGCGGGTAACAGCAACGTCAGCCGCGCACACGTGGAGGTCGCCCGCGTCAACGACGCCTACGTACTCCGTGACCTCGGCAGCGCCAACGGCACCTTCGTTGTCGGTCGTCGGCTGGAGCGCGGCGAGCGCGCCCAGGTTCGCCCCGGCGAGTCCTTCCGTCTCGCCAACGAGGACTTCCGCATCGTGGAGGGGTAGGCCATGGATAAGGCCAAGTGCAAGGCGAAGATGAAATCTACGCTGGCAAAAATCGAGGGCTACAACAACAAGGTGGCCTCGATTAAGGCCAAGGTTTCCAGGCTTGATGATGCGATCTCCGAGGTTGAGCGCAAGCTGTGGGAGCTCAAGGGCACTACGGTCAAGGATGTCTACGACCTTGAGACCATGGGAGAGTGGAGCGGTCAGCGCAGGAATGACATCGTGGATATCGCTGGTTCTGATTTGAGCCAACAGCTTGACCGTTATGCCTCTGGTATTGATGAAACACTGCAGGCCATGCGGTCTGCGAAGTCGAGGCTGCGGGAGCAAGCCTCTTCATACCAGTCCCGCATAACCTCCCTCTGGAATACCTACGGAGGCTACTCC
>OIXX01000276.1_pt1 | contig 36292 bp, 23 predicted proteins | sample 1588161 | NCBI WGS metagenome assembly OIXX01 (sample SAMN03283274) | human gut metagenome | biome: human-associated habitat; material: feces | host: Homo sapiens | place: Peru | collected 2012
TGCCGAGTTTCAGATTTTATTTGTATCTTTGCCATACTTAAAGAAGTTTTCTGCAAAGATACAAATCTTTTGCGGAAAGGCAAAGCCCGAGCTTGTGAAAGTTTGGGCTTTGTTGTAAATAAAAACAATTTTTTCAGTTCCGTATCTGGAAAAAGGAGAAAAAACGAAAAGGGTGCGCCATAGACTTATGACACACCCTCGTTATTGTATGATGCTATTACTATCTGAAAGACATCAAGCCTTTGCTTTCTTTAATCTGATAATCATCTGTATGAAGCTTGGAATCATGATGCAAAGCGAGAAGCCTACGGCATAATACATGGTCTTCTCATCGCCATGGAAGAGGTCGATGAGCTTGCCGTCGCTCTGCGGCATGATATTGGCAAGTACATACGCCATCGTATTGTTCACCCAGTGGAGCAGGATGCCCGGAACAAGACTGCCGGTGCGATAATACATCCATCCCAGAAGTAAGCCCATCAGGAGGGCATTGATAAACTGTGCCAGATTGGCATGAACTACTCCGAAGATGGCTGCCGAAATCATGATGGCTACCCAATGGTTCTTCTTGCTCATGATGCCCAGCAGGGTGCGGAGGATGGCTCCACGGAATACTACCTCTTCGGCAAGAGGCGCCAGGATGCCGATTGCTACATAGCCCCAAGGCTCCTTCATCATCGAGGTGATTATCTGCTGAGTATTCTCATCCATCTCAATGCCCAGCTGTTCATAGAGGAACGACAGGGGGATGATGGTTCCCAGGGAGAACAATGCCACCCAGAGAAGCGTGCCCCAAGGCTTGGAAAGCAGATAACTGCGGGTAAGCGGCGTCCACTTCGTCTTCAGGAAGATGACGAGAGTGATGACACTGCTGAACGCAGAAACAAGCGCCGCAAGAATGGCGTTACCGCCCGTACTTGCTGCCTGAAGCGTTGCCTGATAACCTTCGCCCTTGATGCCTGCCCAGATTCCTGCACCGGCATACATCATGATGATTTGTACTACTATAAATATAATAAGGTAGAGGACTACATCCGTCAAACCTCTCTTTAAATTAATCTTTGCCATTGCTTTTATAGTTTATAATTAACTGTTTTATAGTTAATAGCATTCTTGCTATCATTTTGCTTCCTTTTCGAAGAGATCCAGCACGGTCTGCTCATCCACCTTTAGTTGCGCCGCCAACTCCTCGGGACCGTCAAACTTCTGTTCGCCCCTTATTCGCTTCACGAAGCCTACCAGCAGGAGCTGGTCGTAGATGTCGCCATCGAAATTGAAGATATGCGTCTCCAGGGTTATCTGCTTACCATTGAAGGTAGGACGGTTGCCCACATTCATCATTCCCCGCTTCCATACCACCGAATTCTCCAGTCTTACCTTTACGGCATAGACGCCAGGGGCAGGAATCATCTGTCCGAAATGCGAGATGTCGAGATTGGCTGTAGGGAAGCCGAGCTTTCTGCCTTCATGGAATCCGTTCACCACCTTTCCGATGATGGTATAAGGGAAACCGAGGCACTGGGCTGCCATCTCCACTTCTCCCTCTTTCAGGAAAGAGCGGATTACGGAAGAAGAGATGTTAATGCCGTCTATCTGGAAGGCCTCGTTCCGGATTACCTCAATGCCCATCTCCTTGCCATAGCGCACGTAATCATCGAAAGTCTCCTCGCGGTTGTGACCAAAGCGATGGTCGTAGCCGATGAAGAGTTTCCTTACGTTGAGATGGTCGTGGAGCACCTGCTGCATGAACTCTCTTGCCGACATGGCAGCCATTGCCTTGTCGAAATGCAGCACCACGGCATTATCCACTTCCGTCTTCGAAAGCAGCAGCAGTTTGGAATCGAGCGTACTCAACATCTCCGGCTGATAATCCGCCTGCAATACCTTGCGAGGATGCGCATCGAAGGTGATGACGGTGGATTGCAAGCCATCCTTTCGTGCTGTCTCTACGAGATGATGAATCAGGAACTGATGTCCACGATGCACCCCGTCGAAGAAACCGATGGTTGCCACACAAGGCTGCAACTGAACGGTATCATTGTAATGTATTGTATTCATTCTATCTTATATCATTTATATCTAAAGAAGAATCCTGAATGTAACTTATGATGAAATCATTGGATTATCTTCTCTTTGCTATCATTCTCTTGAAGCCTCTCCACAGCTCGCCCACCCAAAGTACAACGGAGGTTGAGCCGACAATGAGCAGCCACTCGTGGAGCGACAATGGTGTGGTACGGAACATTTCGCCACCAAAGGTTACGATGATCCACTGACCCACCAATACCAGTACAAGCACCAGAATCATTCCCTTATCCTTCAGGAAATGGCGGAAGGCGGTGTGATGACTCATCAGCGCCTTGGCATTGAAGAGGTTCCAGAACTGAATCATCACGAAGGTGGTGAAGAACATGGTCAGCTCATGCACATCTACTCCACCCTTGCCTCTGCGCTCGCAGTAAACCAGCAGGGCAAACATCACGAGGAAGAAGACGATGCCGCAGAACAGAATGCCGAAACCGACGCTCTTGTTGATGATGAAATCAGATGCCTTGCGTGGCTTCTCCTTCATCACCTCGTGAGATGGAGGCAATGAGGCAAGTGCCAGGGCTGCAAAGGTATCCATAATGAGGTTCACCCAGAGAATCTGAGTAACCGTCAACGGCATTTCAGTTCCGATGACTGAGCCGCCAAGCACCAGCAGGAGGGCTGCCACATTGACTACCAACTGGAAGAAGAGGAAACGCTGCAGGTTGCGATAGAGCGAGCGTCCCCACATCACGGCGTTGGCGATAGACTTGAAGGAATCATCGAGCAGGGTCATATCCGAAGCCTCCTTAGCCACGGAAGTTCCCGAACCCAGCGACAAGCCCACGTGAGCATAGTGAAGCGCCGGAGCATCGTTGGTACCGTCGCCTGTTACGGCAACCACCTCGCCACGCTTCTGGAGCATGGCCACCAGTCGCTGCTTATCGGTAGGACGGGCACGGCTCATCACTCGGATATCCTTCGCCCGTTCGTAAGCCTCATCGTCAGAAAGAGCCTCCCACTGTTCGCCCGTAATCATCTGCTGGTCGAGCGAAGTCAGAGAGCCATCTGCTCCAATATTCTCAGGTTCATCTTCGAAGACACCTATCTGCTTGCCTATCTCCAAGGCGGTGGCAGCCGTATCACCCGTAACCACCTTCACCTCGATACCCGCATGGCGGCACTCCTGCACGGCAGCAGGAACATCCGGACGGATAGGATCGGCAATGGCTGCAATGGCCTGCAACTGAAGATTGTTGGCATCGAGAAGCGCTACCACTTCAGCAGTAGAGGTTCTGGAGGTTCTCATGATAGAAGCTTCTATCTTCTTATAGGCGAACGCCAGGGTTCTCATTGCCTTATGCTGCCACTCGTCGAGTTCTTCGGCAGTCTGTCTCTGCATTCTATCTTCGATGATGCATTTCTTCATCACGATTTCAGGCGCACCCTTCACGAAGAGATAGGTCTCGCCATCAACTTCTGCCAAGGTTGCCATCATCTTTCTTTCGGTAGAGAAAGGCAACTGCTTGAGCACGTTCACCTGCTTGCGGAGTTCTTCATAATCCTTGCCCTGGGCATCGAGCCAGAGCAGGAGAGCCGACTCGGTAGGGTTTCCGATAGGTTTGCCGTCATTCAATTCGGCTGTAGAGTTGAGGGCGATGGCTGTATCGAGCAGCGCCTCATCGCCCTGCTTGAGCTCCAGGGAGCTCACCTGCATCTTGTTTTGGGTAAGCGTACCGGTTTTATCGGTACAGATCACGGTAACGGCACCCATGGTTTCGCAGGCATGGAGCTTGCGCACCAGATTGTTAGACTTCAGCATTCTTCGCATGTTGAGCGCCAGGGAAAGGGTAATCGCCATCGGCAATCCCTCCGGCACCGCCATCACAATCAGGGTAACAGCCATCATGAAGTATTTCAGTACGATTTCTGCCATATAGAAATAATCCTTGCCGCCCCATGCCGGGTTGGTAAGAATATCGTGAATCAGGAAGATGAAGAAGGCTGCCACAGATACCACGGAGCCTACCTTGGAAATCATCTTTGCCAACTTATCGAGCTGCATGTGAAGCGGTGTCTCTACCGAAGTCTGCTCGGTAGATTTCTTCGCCACCTTACCAATCTCGGTAGCATCGCCCACGGCAGTAACCACGAACTCGCCCCTGCCATTCATCACCATGGTAGAACGGAGGATGACGTTGCGAGGATAGGCTCCATCGCCACCGCCTTCCAGAGATTTCTCGGTAACGGGTTCGCCCGTCAGGGTAGATTCATTCATCTGCAGGTCGTTGCAGACGATGAGTTCGCCATCGGCAGGCACCTCGTCACCCACTTCCACGAGTACCACATCTCCCACCACCACATCGTGGCGTGGAATCTCCATCACCTTACCATTGCGGCGCACCTTAACCGGCTGCTCTTCGCTGAGCGCCGTAAGCAGATTAAACTTCTTAGCCGCATCGCGCTCAAAGTAGAAGCCCACGGTTGTAGCAAGGAAAACTGCCACGAAGATACCGATGGTCTCCATGAAATTCTTTTCGATAAAAGCGAGGATAAGGGATACGAAAGCCGCCACAAGAAGTATCTGGATAATCGGATCGCGATACTTATCCAAATACAGTTTCCATAATGAGGTACGTTGAGGAGGGGTGAGCACGTTTTTGCCATGCTGTTCCCTACTCTGTTTTACTTGTTCGTCGGTAAGACCGATTCTTTTGTTTTTGTCTATGTCCATTTCTGAATAGAAATACTTTTCTTTTGTACAATTAATAAGTACATACGCACGTGTGCGCACATAATTTGGTGCAAAGATACGCTATTTTTCTGATTCTAAGAAAATTTTTAAGATTTTATTTGGTTATTTGCCCAAAATCTAGTATCTTTGCACTCGAATTTGATAAAAATTCAACGGACTTGTAGCTCAGTTGGTTAGAGCAACAGACTCATAATCTGGAGGTCCTAGGTTCAAGCCCTAGCTGGTCCACTTTGAAAATCAAGCAGTTAAGCAGAAATAGCTTAACTGCTTTTTTCATTTTTGGAAACATGCTTGAAACGGCGAATTCAAGCTTGCAGAAAGAAAGTATCTTCAAAAAGCAACACCGTAATTTCTCTTTTAAAATTTGCAAGCTAAAATTGGCAGAAACATAAAAATAAGACTTTAATGCGAACCAGTATTTAGCTTTTATTAACGGAGCATTATGCAGTCATCTATGCGTTACTGCATCTATATTAAAATAAGACTTTGTGAAATTTTATGGAATCAAAGATAATAACATTAGTAGAAAAAGCGAAAAAAGGGGATACGGATGCCTTTAGCATATTGTATCAGATTTTTTATCCCAAGATGAAGGGAATATGTATCAAGATACTGAAAGAGGACAAGGACAATGTTGACGACCTTGTCCAAGATGCTTTTATACTTGCTTTAGCGACCATTAAGAACTTGAAGAATAGCCAAAGGTTTAGCCAGTGGCTTACAAGCATCACAACAAATCTTGCTCTTAAATATCAAGAGAAAAACAATAAGGTACAATTTATCTCTTTGGCGACTTTAGATGAAGCTACAACTGAAGGAATCGAGGAAGAGGTCATTCCTGAATCGACTATCACATACGACAAGCTGATGGCTGCCATAGAAGAATTACCAGAAGGATACAAGAAAGTTTTCAAGATGTATGTCTTGGATGGTTTATCACATCAAGAAATAGCTGCCATTCTAAACATTGCCCCACATACTTCTTCTTCGCAACTGGCAAGAGCGAAAGTGATGCTCAAAGGACTACTGGATATCAAGACCTTAGCTGTACTCATTTTAACATTAATCGGAATCCCTATATACAAAAACTTCTTAAACAAAAAGCCATCTTTGCCTCAAAAAGAGACTTCCCTTGCAAGCCATAGAAGTGCAAAAAAGAAACAAGAGAACAAAGTTACTCTACATAACAATAAGGAGCTTCCTGTTTATTCGAGTCCAAAACAACGCCCAAGAATTATCGCAAGTAATATGAACATCACAGTCAACCATGACACTACGCAAACAAGTATTATACTTGCTATAGATTCTATTGATAACAATAGAAATATCACAAAGAACTATAATGATACCATTTTCCATATTGATAGCATTTTTAGCTCTAAGAAAAATGAAGAATACAATTATATCGTCGAATATGACCAAGTAAAGAAAACAGGCAAATGGCACATCATGGCATTAGGTTCTCTCGGAACAAGTATCATACAAAATACATACAAGATGATAACAGGCAAAGACAATTCGGCATCAAGTGGGCAACCTTCAGAACCAAAAGACTTTACGACATGGGAAGACTATGCTCAATATTTACACCGTATCACCCAAGGTGAACCAACCCAAGAGAATCTTGCCATGGAAGAAATTGCTGACCATAATCAAGGAAAGATTATTGAATCCGAGCATCACAACAAGCCTATCACGATTGGTATTGCCGTAAACAAACGTATCGGAGGAAAGTTCAGCTTTGAAACAGGATTGAAATATTCATTCTTAAAATCCGATTTCCGTTTGGGTACAGGCAATTACTTTGTTGAAAAAGAACAGAAATTGCATTATTTGGGCATTCCATTGAATGTGTCTTATCAGTTGATTAGATATAAAAAACTATCTGCATATAGTTCTGCTGGAATAACTCTTCAGATTCCGATATTTGGAAAGACTACAGCAGATTATATTACCGATGGTATTTCTGTATATGCCAATGATTGGAAAGTGACACCTCCAACACAGTGGACGACAAACATAAGTTTGGGCATACAATATCAATTTGCACCTAATGTAAACTTGTTTGTTGAACCAACACTGAATTGGTACATTCCAAATGGAAGCTATATCAAAAATAGCTGGACAGAGCATCCATTTACCTTTACGGTTCCTATTGGAATTCGGTTCACATGGTAAATTTGGTGTGATTTGCATGCAGTCTTTTGGCATGGCTTGTATCTATATTGATATAAAAGTCAAAAAAGTACAAAAGAAAAAAATCATGCAGAAACGACATACAGACAGAAAAATGTACTTCCATGATTTGGAGGTGACATCTCAAGAATATTACATCGACTATGTTTCAGCTTACACAAAGCTAACCCCTGAGAGTAGTATCTTGGAAGTCGGTTGTGGCGAAGGAGGCAACCTTGCTCCCTTCGCCAGATTGGGATGTAGAGTAACAGGAGTTGACATAGCGGAATGTCGAATAAAGGATGCCAAGGCTTACTTTTCCGAAATAAGTGATACCGCAACTTTCGCTTGTTGTGATTTCATGAAATGTCCTATGCCAAATCGTGACGAAGATAAATATGATGTAATCCTATTACACGATGTAATAGAGCACATTCCAGCAAAAGAGCCATTTTTGGCACACATCAAAAACTTTTTGAAACCGACAGGTGTGTTGTTTGTTGGTTTTCCTGTATGGCAAATGCCTTTTGGAGGACATCAGCAGATTTGCAAAAACAAATTTTGCTCACATCTACCATTCATTCACTTGCTTCCCAATCCTTTATATAAGTTATTACTAAAGATGTGCAAGGAAAGTTCTGGAACCATCAAAGAACTGATGAGTATAAAAGAATGTCGAACAAGCATCGAGCTTTTTGAACATCTTATACACAAATGTGGATATTCTGTCACTGACCAAAAACTATGGTTCATCAATCCCCATTACAAACAGAAGTTTCATCTTACACCTAGACTCTTACCCCATTGGATGTGGAAGTTGAAGTATAGCCGTGATTTCTTCACCACTTCATGTTGGTATGTTTTAAGTAATCAAACTAAAAAATGAGACTATGAAAAAGTGTTTATTTATCAGTTTGGCTTTTGCCTCCACTATTGCACTTTCTTTTATGGGGTGCAATAATAGTGCAAATATAAACGAAGAAGATTTACAAACAATTCCTTCTTCTAAAATTGGATTGAAAGATATTGGCAGCTATTGGCACCTAAAAGAGAAGCTGTATGTGGTTCACAAAATCTGTATAGTAGAAAGCCTACCAACAGCAGACTCTGCACAGATAGCAGAAGATGCAATAAACAGAGATGAAGACGCTACCTATGATTTGTTTGAGAGCGTAAATACAACTATTCCGTATCAAAGAATTACAACAAAAGACAAAAACGGAACGGTATTAGTTGATGGTTTCTTAAATAAAATTTCTGATGACAAGAAGAATCTGATTTATTCTATCACGCCATTTGGATTCGAAAGTATAGTATTAGGGATGTTATATCATGAACGAGGTGTGGAAGGAAAATATTTCTATAAAGATCTCACATCAGAATATCAATATAATTATCCTAAAGTTACAAGTGTGAAACTTTACAACTATTTCGAAAACCAATAATACACTATGCCAAAGCCTGCATTTTCGCCAAGCTTGGCATATCGGAAGAATCTAATCAAACTTGGATTTCTTGGCAGAGAATGAAGTTGAATGCGAGAATGTACATCCAAAGAGCAACATCGTAATTCCTCTTTCAAAATTTGGTGGTTTCAATTATTTGCCGTATCTTTGTACCATATTAAAAAGGGAGAAAGGATTATGGCAAACAATGAATACAGAAAGCTGCCTATAGGCATACAATCTTTCAACAAGATAAGAGAAGAAAACTATCTCTATGTTGATAAGACTGACATCATTTGGGATTTGGCGAACAAAGGTAGAAGGTATAATTACTTGAGCCGTCCTCGCCGATTCGGAAAGTCTGTGCTCATTGATACGCTACAATGTTACTTCGAAGGAAGAAAGGAACTCTTCGAAGGTCTCAAAATCATGGACTTGGAAAAGGACTGGAAGGAATATCCCGTGATTCGACTCGACATGAGCCGTGGAGGCGCCAATGCGGAAACCTTGTGTTCATACCTGAATCTGCGATTCGGATACTACGAAGAGAAGTATATCATCACTCCCGACCCTACCGCCCAGCTTGCCGACCGCTTTGACGCCATCATTACGACGGCATACAAACAGACGGGCTTGAAGGTTGCCATCCTCATCGACGAATATGATTCTCCACTCCAGCACTCCTGGAAGACCCCGGAACACGAAGCATGTACCGAGGTATATCGTGAAGTCTTTGCCATTTTAAAGGCCGATGATGAATACGAGCGTCTGGTCTTTATCACAGGCATCACCAAGTTTACACAGATTTCCCTTTTCTCCGTGCTCAACAATCTAACCAACATCAGTTTCCTCCCTGAATATGTAGCCATCTGCGGCATCACTGAGGAGGAGATAAAAGAGAACTTCAAGCCTGAACTTGAAAAAATGGCAGAGGTAAACGGATGGACTTTGCAGGAAACCCACGACAAACTGAAGGACTACTACGACGGTTACCATTTCAGTCGCCGAAACATGGTTGACATCTACAATCCTTTCAGCCTTATAAATGCGCTTGACACCCAGGACCTCAACAGTTATTGGGCATCTTCGGGAGCCACTTCCATGCTGCCGAAGTTCATTAAAGATGCTGAGTTGCGCCTACCGGATTTTGAGGATTGCATGATTCTCCGCAACACATTGGAGACTTCCGATGTCACTGGTGGAGGACCAGAACTCTTCTTATATCAATCAGGTTATCTCACCATCAAATCGTGCGTAGGAAATGTCTATCACTTAGGCTTCCCAAACGAAGAGGTAAAACAGGCGCTATACGAATGCGTACTGCCTGCATTGACCATGCGACAAGAAGCTGATATGCCATCGGTTTGAAGGTGGAAGTAGAGCACATGCTTTCTACTGGCAGAATCGACCTCATTGTCAAAACTACTCATCACATCTATATAATAGAATTAAAGTTGAGAAGCAACGGTGGTAAAGATGCTGCCATCAAGCAAATCCTAGACCGACAATACCTGGAGCCTTTCAAGGCCGACAAGCGAGAGGTAGTAGGCTTAGGCATAGAACTAGACGAAGAAGGCAAAGGCATTTTGGATTGGGAAATGGTAAATAAAGAATAAAGAAATAGGGGCATGTCGTTACTTGATACGGCATGCCCTTCATTTTCGAGAATGTCATCTCGATGGGCTATAATCTTCACGTTTCTTCTTAATTTGCCCAAGAAGCCAAACGACTGAGTAAGAGAATCGGCAAGAAAAAGAGGACAACTAGGGCTTTTGCAACCAAGTTGCAGAAACCTTTTCGTAATTTTGCAACCGAAATAGAAAAAGGAACTGAATGTTCCTGGTTATATAAAACTAAAAGTATTGCAAAATTATGGAAGAAATGAAACATTCTCACGAACATCATCATGAATGCCATTGTGAAAATTCTCACGAACATCATCATGACTGCTCATGCGGCACGGAAGAACATGAGCACCAGGGGTGCGGTTGCCACCATCATCATGAAGAAGGCGGTTTGAAATCCAAACTCATTCTTATCGGTGTAACTGTTATTCTCCTGATAACGGCCGTTTTCATCGAAAAGGAATACAGTCTGGCTACCTGGCAGTTGCTCCTCGTCTATCTCATTCCTTATTTATTAATAGGACACGAGACGCTGGGCGAAGCTGCAGAAGGCATTGCCAAGGGCGATATGTTTAACGAAAACTTCCTTATGGCTATCGCTACCATCGGAGCCCTTTGCATCGGATTCTTTCCTGGATCAGACACAGAATTTCCAGAGGCAGTCTTCGTGATGCTCTTCTTTCAGGTGGGCGAACTCTTCGAAGGATATGCGGAAGGAAAGAGCCGCGACAGTATTTCGCATCTGATGAATATCCGACCAGACGTAGCGAATGTTGAAAGAAACGGAAAGGTAGAGATCGTTTCCCCTGAAGATGTAAAGATTGGAGAAACGATTGTAATCCGTCCGGGAGAGAAAGTGCCTCTGGATGGCGTTGTCATTGAGGGCAATTCAGCCTTGAATACTGTTGCCCTGACGGGAGAAAGTATGCCACGGGATTTGAATGAAGGCGATACTATCATGTCCGGTTGCATCAACCTGTCGGGAGTGGTTCGTGTACGCACCACCAAGAGTTTTGGCGAAAGTACCGTATCCAAGATTATCTCTCTGGTAGAGAGTGCAGACAAGAACAAGTCGAAGAGCGAGGCTTTCATCACCCGTTTCGCCCGAGTCTATACTCCTATCGTTGTTTTCGCAGCCATTGCCCTGGCGGTTATTCCTCCATTCCTGGCAACAACAGGAATCGTAGGTGAAGGAACCTTTGGCGAGAACTTCCCATTATGGCTCAACCGCGCCTTGATATTCCTGGTAGTTTCCTGTCCTTGCGCCCTGGTCATCAGCGTGCCCCTCACCTTCTTTGGCGGCATCGGCGGAGCATCCCGGAACGGTATTCTCATCAAGGGCAGCAACTATATGGATGCTTTAGCCAAAGTGGGAACCGTTGTGTTCGACAAAACCGGTACTCTGACCCACGGAGAGTTTGCCGTGGCAGCTGTCCATGCTGATGATTCCTGCCCAGACCATTCATCCCACGATGCAGATAATGTACATATTGGCGAATATTCTGACAAGGAGAAAATCCTGCTGCATCTGGCAGCTCATGCCGAGCATTTCACCACTCATCCTATCGGAGCAGCCCTGCGTACTGCCTTCCCACAAGAAGCAACAGATGGCTGCGAGGTGACCGATGTAGAGGAGATTGCAGGACAGGGTATCCGTGCCAAAGTGAACGGCAAGGTGGTTTGCGTGGGCAACAAGAAGATGATGGAAAACATCGGCGCAAAATGGCACGACTGCAATCAGGTGGGAACCATCATCCACGTCGCCACTGATGGCAAGTATGCAGGACATATTGTGATCAACGACACCCTTAAGGAAGGAAGTGCCCACGCTATCAGAGAGCTGAAAGAACTGGGAGTGGAGGAAACGGTAATGCTGACGGGAGACCGCAGAGAAGTGGGAGAAGATGTAGCCCACAAACTGGGACTGGACGAGTGCCGCGCAGAACTGCTGCCAACCGACAAGGTTTTGCATGTAGAACAACTGCTGAAGACGAAACCAGCAGGCAAGACACTCGCTTATGTAGGCGATGGCATCAACGATGCCCCTGTATTGAAGCGTGCCGATGTGGGCATTGCCATGGGTGGACTGGGTAGCGATGCAGCCATCGAAGCTGCCGATGTAGTACTGATGGATGATGACCCTAGAAAGATTGCCCTTGCCGTGAAGATAGCCAGGAGAACCATTCATATCGCTCACGAGAACGTGGTATTTGCCATCGGAGTGAAGGTTGCCGTACTGATTCTCGCCACCATTGGTCTCGGCACCATGTGGATGGCTGTCTTTGCCGATGTAGGTGTTACGGTACTGGCTGTATTGAACGCCATGAGAAGTTTGGGTAAAAATCGTCTTTTTTATCGTTAAATACCAAAATAAGTTGTATCTTTGCAACCGAATTGTAATATACAATACTGAATGGTTATGTATAAAAAAGACATTTTGACTATGAATAAGATTATCAAACTCATCTTCGTGCTCTGCTGCTTCTGTGGCATTGCACAGGCTCAGCCTCAACGCCCTAAGCTCGTTGTAGGCATCGTTATCGACCAGATGCGATGGGATTATCTCTATCGCTACTACGCCCGCTACGGCGAAGGCGGATTCAAGAGAATGCTCGGAGAAGGATTCAGCGTAGAAAACTGCAAGATTCCTTACATCCCTTCGGTTACAGCCATCGGTCACTCTTCTATCTGGACCGGTTCCGTGCCTTCTATCCACGGAATTGCAGGAAACAACTTCGTGAAAGATGGAAAAGTAGTGTATTGTACTGCCGACGATACCGTCAACCCGGTAGGTTCAGACAGCAAGGCTGGCAAGATGTCACCTCGCAACCTGTGGGTAACCACCATCGGTGATGAACTCCGTCTAGCTACCAACAACCGCTCTAAGGTGATTGGTGTAGCCTTGAAAGACAGAGCTTCCATCCTCCCTGCGGGTCATCACGCCAATGGTGCTTTCTGGTTTGATGACAAGTCGGGCAAGTTCATCACCAGTACTTTCTATATGGATAAGTTGCCAGAGTGGGTGAACAAGTTCAACAAGCAGAAACTCCCAAACAAGTATCTTTCCAAGAAATGGGAGACGCTCTACCCTATCGATTCCTACAAGGAGAGCACCAGTGATGACAACAACTACGAGAATGGAATTGTTGAAGGCGAAAAGGCTGTATTGCCACTCGATCTGCCTACCTTATATAAAAAGCATGGTTACAAGATTCTCCGCAGTACCCCATTCGGCTGCAACCTGACTTTCGATATTGCCAAGGCTGCCATCGAGGGCGAGAACCTGGGTAGAAACACAGATACTGACCTGCTGACCATCAGCTGTTCAAGCACCGATTACATCGGTCATCAGGTGGGCGTAAACGCTATCGAAACAGAGGATTGCTATCTCCGACTTGATAAGGCGTTGGCGGATTTCTTCGCTTATCTCGACCAGACCGTAGGCAAAGGAAATTATCTCACTTTCCTCACCGCCGACCATGGAGGCGTGAACAACGCCACCTTCCTGCAGGATCAGCGAATCCCTGCCGGCATCTGGAACAAAAAGGGATTGGTAGAAGAGCTGAATCAGATTCTGAAAGCTAAGTTCAATACCGACAAAGATCTCGTGAAGACCATCATGAACTACCAGGTGTTCTTCAACACAGATATCATCGAAGAACTTGGTTTGGATTACGCAGCCATCAAGCAGGCAGTGGTAGATAGATTGAAGAAAGACAAGGATGTGCACTATGCCTTCGACATGGAGAAGACCTCTATCGAGAGCATTCCTGCAGAGCTGAAGTTCCGTGCCATCAACGGTTACAACCGTGAGCGCAGCGGAGGTGTTCAGATTGTACTGAAACCAGGTCACTACGAATATTACAGCAGCAAGGGAACTACCCACGGAGCATGGAATCCATACGATATCCATATTCCTTGCCTGTTTATGGGTTGGGGCATTCAGCACGGCGAGAGCGCCCAGCCTCACTATATGACGGATATTGCCGCTACCGTTTGTGCGATGCTGCATATTCAGGCACCTAACGGTTGCATTGGCACACCGATATTTTAAGTTTCTTAACAGACTTACAGGATAAGAGAATCAAGCCTTTCTGATGAAATCAGTAGAGGCTAAAAAGACAAATGAAGCTAAAAACGCCTCTTTTTGCCCTTCATTCGGACAAAAAGGGGCGTTTTTCGTAATCAAGAGAAAAAAAAGTCCATTTCCAAAAACAACATAACACAAAAAGCTCTATCTTTGCCAACGGAAAAATAAACCAAAATAGTATAAACAAAATAAAATAGAGCTAACATGATTACCGAAACATTACAACTATCCAGAAAGCAAAATTTGCTTTCTTCGGTTCTCGCCACTATTGTATTAGGTACTACACCTATTCAAATGCAGGCAGAGATCATTCCAATGAATGTAGTTCAGCAGAACCAAGCCCTCAAAGGTCAGGTTCTTGACAACAATGGTGACCCTATCATAGGTGCAACAGTCAAGGTGGAGGGAACAAAGAATGCTGCCGTTACCGACCTGGATGGTAATTTTACCCTTAACAATGTTACGGGCAAAAAATTACAGGTGTCTTACATCGGCTACCAAAATCAAGTTGTTGATATCAACAACCGCAGCAACATCAAGATTACCATGCATGAAGACAACAAGACTTTAGGCGAAGTCGTTGTTGTAGGTTATGGTACACAGAAGAAAGCCAACTTGACAGGTGCCGTATCTAGCGTATCTGTAGAAGATATGGGCGATCGTCCTATCACCAATTCTTCTACCCTGCTGCAGGGTACAGCTTCAGGTGTGTATGCCCTCCAGAAATCAGGTCAGCCAGGAGCCGATGGTGCCAACATCAACATCCGTGGTGTCGGAACGCTCAACAACAGCGACCCACTGGTTTTGATTGATGGTTTCCCAGGCAACATGAGCGATGTAGATGCCAGCGAAATCCAGAGCATCTCCGTACTGAAGGATGCCGCTTCTGCATCTATTTACGGTAACCGAGCAGCCAATGGTGTAATCCTCATCACGACAAAGAAGGGAGCATCAGGCAAAGCCAGTGTATCTTATACCGGCTACTATGGCGTACAAGAAGCAACACGCTTGCCTAAGACACTGAACTCCTACGAATATGCCACCTTATATAATGAGATGTGCCAGAACATAGGACAGGCTATCAAGTATTCTGATGAAGAACTGACTAAGTTCAAGGATGGTACAGACCCAATGTACCCAAATAACAATTACTTTGATATTTACTATCGTACTGCCCACATGCAGAATCACCGTGTCAACGTAAGTGGTGGTTCTGATGCGTTCCAGTATGCCGTTATGTTCGGTTACCTTGATCAAGAAGGCATCTTGAAGTGCACAGATTATAACAAGGCTGACTTCCGTGCCAATTTGGATTCTTACTTTCTCAACAAGAACTTACGTGTATCTACCCGCCTGGCAGGAAACCTTGGCAACAAGACACAACCAACAGACCTATGGAGCACCATCTGGTATTCAACAAACGCACCTATCTATCCTGTAAAGAATGCAGCAGGTCAATGGGTGGCTTTGAACGGCGAGCGCAACTATTTAGGTGAAGCCATTGAGGGTAGTACTACCAAGCAGAAACGCCATACCTTCAATGGCCAGGTAGAGGCAGAATATAAATTCCTCAACGGTTTCAGCGCACAAATTACATATGGTTACAATGCCGAGTTTATCGACAATAATGCATTCAATGCCAATGTAACCCTTGCCAACATCGATGGTTCAACCAAGAGTTTGGCATCAAACCTGACCGTTACAAACACCACAAACATTCAGACACTGTTAACAGGTCTGTTGCGCTATGACCATACCTTCGGCAAGCATACAATAGGAGCATTGGTAGGTTACTCTGAAGAATACTTCGACTGGAAATGGAACTCTGGATACCGTTCTGGTTTCATCAACAATACACAGCGTGAGCTCAACTTGGGCGATGCATCCTCACAGACCAACAACTCCGGTCACTACGACCTCGGCTTGCAATCTGTTTTCGGTCGCATCAACTACAATTACGACAATAAGTACCTCTTTGAGGCAAATGTTCGCCGTGACGGTTCATCTCGCTTCTCCAAGGGCAACAAGTGGGGTAGCTTCCCTTCTTTCTCAGCAGGTTGGGTAATGACTGAAGAGAAATTCATGAAGGATACCCGCTCTTGGCTCGACATGTTGAAACTCCGTGCATCCTGGGGCAAGCTCGGAAACCAGAATATCAACTCTTACTATGTAGGAAGCGACATTCTCTCTACTGGCAACAATTACTCATTCGGAGGCACATTGGCATCAGGTGTAGCTATTAGAGACCTGACCAATAAGAAAGTATCCTGGGAGACAACCACACAAACCGATTTCGGTTTCGATGTGAACTTCAGCAATGGAATCTGGGCAACATTCGATTACTTCATCAAGAAGACAGATGATATCCTGATGCAGACCCCAATTCCATTGACAATGGGTAACCTGAGTCGTCCATACTCCAACGTAGGCAAGGTGGAGAATAAAGGTTTTGAATTGACACTCGGCTACAACAAGATATTTGCCAATGGATTGAAGCTGAAAACCAATGCCAACTTCTCTCACATCAAGAACAAGATTACAGACCTTAATGGTGCCAGCCCTATCATCAACTCACCAAAAGTACAGAAAGAGGGTTATGCCATCAACTCATTCTATGGCTATGTACAGGATGGAATCTATCAGATCAACGACTTCACCTGGCAGAACAACAGCGATCCTACCATCGCACACAAAGACCGCCAGTATCAACTGAAAGAAGGAGTGGTTCGTGTTAATGATTTCAACCCTCAGCCAGGTGACATCAAGTACAAGGATCTGAGTGGTGACGGCATCGTCGATCTCGACAACGACCGCAAGGTTATCGGTAAACAGTTCCCAGACCTCTCATACGCATGGTCTGTAAACCTGGATTGGAAGAACTGGGACTTTAATATGTTCTGGCAGGGTGTAGCAGGAATTGACGGTTATACCTATTATGAGATTGCTACCTGCTTCAGTGGTTTTGCCAATATGGGTGACTGGTGGCTAGATCGCTGGACTCCGGAGAATCCAGGTAATAAATATCCACGTCTCACCAACGACGGAACCCGCAATAACATCCATTCTACCTTCTATATGGAGGATGCTTCTTACTTGCGTCTGAAGAACATCGAGCTGGGTTACACCTTCGACAAGAAGTTGCTTCCAGCCCTTGGTGCTTGCAAGATCCGCCTCTACGGCAGCATTCAGAACGCCCTGACATTCACCAGCTACAAGGGATTTGACCCTGAGCAGGAGACAGGCGAAACACGTGCAGAAGCTTATCCACAGACACGTATTTATACAGTAGGACTTAGTGTAAACTTTTAATTGAACAGACCGTTATGAAAGCATTAAAATATATAGCAGCAGGCTTATTGTTGGTATCATTAGGCAGCTGCAAGAGCGACATTCTAGACCGCGAGCCATTGGATAGATTGTCACCAAATACATTTTACGAGAACGATACCCAGTGCAAGATGGGGCTGGTAGGAATCTACAGCTCACTTCCACCTATTGCCACAGTGGCATTCTGGTTTCAGCAAGACTTTATGTCAGACGATGCATACTGCCAGGATTCATGGCAAGGTTCCAGAGAGATTGGCGAATGGCAAACCAACTCATCCAGCTGGGGGCCAAATGCCAAGTGGACACAGCAGTATCAGACCATCATCCGCGCCAACACCTTCCTCTTGAATCTTGAGAAGGCAACAGCTAGCGAGGAGACCAAAAAGCAGATGGCGGGAGAGGCTAAATTCCTTCGTGCCTATGCCTACTCCGACCTAATCACTTTCTTCGGTGACGTGCCATTGATTCTGGGCGACCAGACTTTAGAGACTGCCAAAGTTCCTCGCGACTCCAAGGAAAAGGTACTTAATGCCATCATTCAGGACTTAAACGATGCTGCAGCTGTGTTGCCAGAGAGCTACAGTGGTATAGACGTTGGCCGTGCAACCAAGGGTGCGGCTCTCGCACAGAAATGCCGTATCTTGCTCTACAACGAGAAATGGGCAGAAGCTGCTGAAGCAGCCAAGCAGGTGATGGATCTGAAAGTATATAGTCTCTATCCTGATTATGGAATGACTTTCGATGAGAGCAACGAGAACAACTGTGAGGTTATCTTCGATATCCAATATATCAAGAATTCTCAGGCTCAGCCTTGGCCTAGTGCACGTCTTTCATTCGTAGATTGGCCTACACCAAACGTAACTGCCGACATGATCGACTCTTACTATATGACCAATGGTAAAGCCATCACCGATGCAGGCAGTGGCTACAACCCTCAGGATCCTTTCAAGAATCGCGACCCTCGTATGGCAGCCAGCATCGTATTGCCGGGTTCACAGTGTGCTTCTGGCACATTCATCCCTGCAAACGACCAGGTACCTTGTGGAACCCGTCCTCGCAAGTATGCAGATATCAAGGGAACCGACTCTTACAATGTTGGTCTGAACCAGATTGTTCTCCGCTACGCAGACATTCTTCTGATGCGCGCCGAGGCTTTAATCGAGCAGGGAAATACCAGTCAGGAAGTTTACGATCTGATTGACAAGGTAAGAGCACGCGTGAATATGCCAAAAATTGAAGATGCCGAAGGTACCGGTCTGACACAAGAGCAATTACGCAAGATTCTTCGTCATGAACGTCGTGTAGAGTTCTTCATGGAAGGCACCCGCTACACCGACATGCTCCGTTGGAAAGATGAATCTCTCGTACACGATGTTTACGGCTATGTCAAGGACAAGCTCTCAGACCCAACCAACCCATCCAAGTGGGTGTTCGAAACAGAAAAGAAAGCAACTCGCAATTTCGATTCCAAGAAGGGATGGCTCTGGCCTATCCCACATGATGAGATTCAGAACAACGACAAGCTGACCCAGAATCCTGGTTATTAATCAACCTGAAGAATCATCTTGTCTTTAATGGAGACCTTTAAACTAAGGATCTCATACACAGCAAAGCAGAGACTCTCAACCTGAAGGGTCTCTGCTTTTTCTTTTGAGTTATTTTATGCAAAGAAAGCTCACTATATCAGATTTTTTTTGTACTTTTGCATCTGTTTCACTATCAAACTTCAGTAACCATAAAATAATCAACAAGAAATGGCTATCATAAGACAATACAAACTAAAGATTATCCTAGGGCTAATGCTCTGCATGATGAGCATCACAATATGCGCAAAAGACGAGTTCAGAATCATCGACTACCGACTGGGACTGAACAGCGGCACCATAAACCATATTGTCTTTGACAAGCAGGGCTTTGCATGGCTCAGCACTCCTGACGGGATTATCAGATACGATGGTGTACTGTTTTATCCTTATACCCATCAGTCAGGCAATGATCATTCACTCTATAATAATAATGTTATAAAAACATTACCAGCTACCTGTGGAATGTGGATAGGAGCAGGAAACGCCCTTCAATATTACGACTATCACACGGGTAAATTCTATATCGAACAATATATAGATTCCAACGGCAAAGTTTCCAAGATCAATCAAGACCGCATCATCTCCCTATTCAGACTAGGTGACAAAATCTTTGCCACCGACAACAAGGGTTATATGTACGGAAAACAGGAAGACGAACAATTTTTCTCCCTTCTTCAGAAAGGAGTTTACTCACTATGTCCTATTGGCAAAAGCAAGATGGCAGGATTAAGAAAAAATGGTCTGTATCTTTTCTCCGCAGATGGCAGAAAGACCCTAGGCGTCTATAAGACTTCTCCATTACCGATAACATGGAAAAGTTTCCTATATTACAGCAAGAATAATCACCTGTTATACTATGGTAACGGAATCGGCTATAACAGTCAGGCATTTATTATACAAAACAATCGTCTGACCCCTACCCTGCCTAGAATATTGCCGGCTAACCTGATGGCTGTTATCGACTTCCAAGGAGGCGTTGCGTTCGGACTGGATGGTGGAGGAGTCATTTTCCAGAAAGGGACACAGACACAGGTTTTCACTACCCAAAACAGCAACTTAAGCAATGATGCCGTTTTCTGCTTAGACGTCTCCCCCCAAAACACATTGTGGGTAGGAACCTATCGTGGTGGACTCAACGTACTAAATCCTTCTAATAAGCAATTCAACATGCTTACCCGAGATAATGGCAGTCTGCCTTACGACATTGTAACAGCCGTATTGCCACAAGGCAACAACATCTACATGGGACTTGATGGTGGTGGACTCTGCATCTATGACAAGCGGCAGAAGACAAGTCACACCCTAACTACAAGTAACAGCTCTTTGCCCGACAATCATGTAATCGGTCTATTGGAGGAGGGCGAGAAACTCTGGCTAGCCGTATATACAAAAGGACTGGTAGAATACGACATTCCAACTGGCAGATTCACCCAATATCCAATACCGCGTAAATCAACCATCGGCAATGATATCTGGACATTCTGCAAGGATATAGATGGCAATATCTGGGTAGGAGGTTATAACCTGAACCTATTCAATACCAAGACCAGGCAGTTTTATACCAACAAGGCATTCCAAGCCCTTGACTGCTCATCTATCATAAGCCAAGGGAACTGTATCTGGGTGGCTACTCATGACAAGGGAATCTACTGCTTTGACCAGAAAAGCAAGAAGGTTTTGGCTCACTATGAGACAGCCTCCCAAAGCCACCACCTGCCTTACAACCAAATCCGTCACTTGTTTCTAGATAGCAACAACCACCTTTGGATAGCTACGCTGAGCGACGGCCTCTACGTGATGAACCTCAAGAACAAGACTATCAAACACTATGGAGAAAAAGAGGGACTCACATCTAACCAAGTTGCTTCAATAAGTGAAGACAGCAAGGGCAATCTCTGGATAGGAACGCTCAACGGACTTTTCCGTTACCACCCAGACACACAAAGCTTTATGCGACTCGGAGAAGATGAAGGCATCGCTACGACTTTCACATACAATGCAGCAACCATCAAGAATGGTATTGCCTATATGGGCAGTACCAAAGGACTTCTTGTGTTCTCACCCCAGAATATCAAAAACCGGCTAGATTTCAACAAGGTGAGCCTTGCCTCACTACGTTTGCTCAGTGGTAATCAAAAACTTTTCAATCTATATGGCAATGAAGAAAAACAGCTAAAATTGGATCACGACCAAAATTTCTTCATCATCAACTTCTCCATACCGGAATATGAATCGCCAAGCCGCATCCATTTCTCATGCAAGCTAAAGGGGTTGGAAGAAACATGGCGTGATTTGGGCAACAAGCGCGAAGTAGCCTATACAAATGTACCGGCAGGCAACTACGAATTTATGATAAGGTGTACCGGTGAAGACGGACAATGGCTCAAGCCTACCATACTCAAAATACACATTACGCCACCCTGGTATGCTACCTGGTGGGCTTATCTGCTCTGGTCGCTTATTGTGATAGGAATCATAATCGCTGTTATCTGGGCTTATCTGCATGAACTCGATATCAAGCACAAGATGCAAATCGTAAACGTACAGCGCAAAACGATGAAAAAACTCAATGAAGCAAAAATGGACTTCTACGCCCGTGCCACCCACGAACTGCGTACCCCAGTATTCCTCATCAGCGCACAGATAGAAGAGTTGATGCACATGCCGCAACCCGTAACAGTACCCCTGTCTTTTCTTCACTCTCTATCCAACAACTCCAAAAAGTTGAATGCACTCATCAGCCGGGTCATCGACATCAGAAAGATGGAGAAGATAGACATCGCCCTGAATCTTCAACAACAGGATGTTGTAAAATTCTGCGAAAGATTGAGCGAGGACTACAAAGAACTTTGTGATCAGAAACATATCCTCTATTGTATGAGAAGTGAACCTTCCTGCATTCAACTCGACTTTGACCAAGACAAGTTGGAAACCATTATTACGAACTTGATCAGCAATGCCTTCAAGTACACTAAGATAGGAGGAAAGATAACTTTGAACGTCACAGAGGAAGCAGAATGCGTGGTATTCTCCATAGCCGATAATGGTATTGGCATATTGGAAAGTATGCAGACTTCTATCTTTGAAAACTATTTCCGCACCAAAAGAGGTGAGAAACAGAGCACAGGTGATGGAATAGGACTAGCAACCGTAAAACAGCTGGTAGAACTGCACCAAGGAAAAATCAAAGTGGAAAGCGAGGTTAACAAGGGTTCTAACTTTACTTTCTTCATACCAAAAGGTTTGAATAAAAGTACACAAGCAGAAACCGAGAAGGCTGTTCCTACAGCACCAGTCATTGCCAATCCTGCAGCCACCCACTCTATTCTTATCATAGATGATGAGCATGATACGGTCAATATCCTAGAGCGTAACCTCTGTGCCGACTTCAAGGTGTTGAAGGCGTACGATGGCAAAGAAGGACTGGAAATTGCGGCAAAGGAGCTACCTGATATTATCGTGACCGATCTTATGATGCCGAACATCGATGGAATGCATTTTCTACGTACGCTGAAAGAGGACAAGAAGTTACAGCATATCAAGGTTATCATCTTCACTGCCAAGACAGCAGAAGAAGATATGTTAGAGGCATTCGACAATGGGGCAGATGCTTATCTCACCAAACCTATCTCATTGAAATTGCTGCGCAAACGTATAGACCGTCTGATAGAACAAGGAGAAAATGCCCAACTCACTGCAGACATTACCAATAAGACGAAGAGTTCCTACAACAAGGAGGAACAGATTTTCCTGTTGCGTTGTAGAGAAGTTATTGACAACAATCTGCAAAACAGTGATCTCAGCATAGATCTCATTGCAGACGCAATGGCGATGAGCCACTCGTCGCTCTACAAGAAGATAAAGGGAATGACAGGTATGTCACTCATTGACTTCATCAACGATTACAAGATTTACAAAGCAGTGGAAATGTTCCGTCAAGGCGCAACCAACGTAGAGACTGTACGAATGAAATGTGGTTTCAATGATGCCAAGAACTTCCGCAATATTTTCAAGCGCAAGAAGGGAGTAACCCCTAAACAGTTCGTACAGGATTTATATAAGTAAGAAACTATCAATATATTAGACGTGATTTTGATAGAAACCTAAAAAGGCTAGGTTCCCGATACAGGAAAACCTAGCCTTTATTATTATCTCATCATAAGAGAAGAAACTCATCTTGTAATTACAAAGATACTTTTCATTCTTATCAAAATTTAATCCTCATTCATGATTTCCATATATTCCTCATAAGAAATATATCTGCCACCCATCGACTTGAGATGCGGGGTTTCCAACTGGCAATCTATCATCTTGCCTCCATGCTCCTGCAAATAATTAGCCAGGAAGATAAGGGCTATCTTAGAGCCTGACGGAACCTTGGAAAACATACTCTCGCCAATGAAAACCTTACCGATGGTAACGCCATAAAGTCCACCTACCAGTTCACCGGTCTCATTATCCCATACCTCCACGCTTGCCGCAAAGCCCTGCTCATGAAGAGCGGTGAATGCCTGAATGATGTTTTCACCCAACCAGGCACCCTCTTCCTCATAACGGCCATTGGTCTTGCTGCAGGCACAAATCACAGCATCGAAATCCTCGTTGATTCCCACGCTGTACCTGTTCTTTCTCAACAAGGTACGCATGGAATGACTGACGTGGATTTCATCCGGGAAGATGACGAAGCGCTTCATCGGACAGAACCAGAGTATCTCCGGCTGGTCGCGAAAGCTATACCAGGGAAAGATGCCGTTGCTGTAAGCCAGCAGCAGGCGGTCGATGCTCAAGTCGCCACCTATCGCAAAACATCCGTCATCATCGCCGTAATGCGGATTGGGAAAATAAATCTCTTCCGCATTTTCATCTATCTGTAATATCATCGCTTCCTAACAATTAATCACCAGTTCCTTGCCATTGAAATCAACACAGCCCTTACCTGCTTTCTTGAGCTTGCCAAAGAGCAGCGCCTTCATCAGGATTGGCTTCAGACGATTGCCGATGACACGATCCATCTCGCGGGCACCATATTCCTTGGTGAAGCCCCACTCCAGAATCTTCTCTCGTGCCGCATCGGTAAGCGTTATAGAGACACCCTTTGTCGCCAACTTAGCATCGAGCTGACGAAGCTTCTTGGCAAGAATCAGTTCTGCCATGTGCTTATCCATATCGTTGAACACTACGGTATCGGAAAGTCGGTTGATGAACTCAGGCTTGAAGGTCTTCTTTACCTGAGCCAGCATCGCCTCGCCACGGGTAACATTACCGCCGAAACCTATACTTGCCTGGGATGCATACTGCGCTCCGGCATTGGAAGTCATCACGAGGATAACGTTTCGGAAGTCTGCCTTCTGACCCTTGTTATCGGTTAATCGGGCATAATCCATCACCTGCAGCAGGATGTTGTAGATGTCGCTATGCGCCTTCTCAATCTCATCGAGCAGGAGCACGCAGTTTGGTGTCTTGCGGATGGCATCGGTCAGAAGACCGCCATCTTCATAACCCACGTATCCGGCAGGCGAACCGATGAGTTTAGCCACGGTATGCTTCTCGGTGTATTCACTCATATCGAAACGCACCAGTTCGATGCCGAGTTCCTTTGCCAGGACACGGACCACCTCGGTTTTACCCACGCCCGTAGGACCCACGAAGAGCAGCGAAGCCATCGGCTTGTCATCATCCACCAGTCCAGCCTTCGCCATCATCACAGCCTCAACCACCTTATCCACAGCCTTGTCCTGACCGTAGATCTTGTCGAGTATGCGCTGGCGGAGCGTAGCCAAAGCATCGTTATTCTCATCTTTCATCGCAGCCGCATCAATCTTGCAGACCTTAATCAGAATCTGCTGGATGATTGACTTGGTAACGTAAGAGCGCTGGCGAGATTCTACCGGATGCACCTCCAGATAAGCACCCGCCTCATCCATCAGGTCGATGGCCTTGTCTGGCAGACAGCGGTTGCTGATATATTTGGCGCTGGCACGGACGGCATACTCCAGGGCGTCCTTGCGATAAGTTACATTGTGGAACTTATTGTATTTATACTGCAAGCCCTCCAATATTTTGATAGCCTCCTCCTCGGTAGGTTCCTTGATATCTATCTGCTGGAACCGGCGCACGATGCCCTTGCTCTGAGCCATGTAGCGGTTGAACTCCTCGTAGGTGGTGGAACCAATGAATCGGATGTCGCCAGCCTCCAAATATTGCTTCAGCATATTTGAAGCATCCGGTCCGCCATCAGAACCACGACCGGCACCTATCATATTATGAATCTCATCAATATAGATGATGGTGTTGCCTTCCTTCACGGCTCCTTCCATCACCATCTTGATGCGCTTTTCAAAGTCGCCACGATACTGGGCACCGGCAAGCATCTGTCCCATATCCATACCGTAGATGCGTGCGCCCTTGAGGCGCTCGGGTACCTGATTCTCGTTGATGAGCTTGGCAAGGCCATAAACCAGGGCGGTCTTACCTACGCCCGGTTCACCGATATGAAGCGGATTGTTCTTCTCGGCACGACAGAGCACCTGGATGGTTCTATCCAGTTCCTGTTCTCTGCCGATGAGCGGATTGTGTTCCTCCACCTGATCAGAGATGCAGGTAACCAGCTGATGCCAATCCTGAGGCTGTCGGCTTCTGCCATCCTCCTCGTCTTCATCATAGTCATTGTCATAATCGTCGTCATCATAGTCAACACCTATGCCCATATTAGCCTCCGCAGCCTCGTTTTCCAGCGGATAATAGCTATCCACACTCGCCAGGAATTCGCCCTGACGGTCGCCCACATTCTTGCACAACAGGAATGCAGCTTCAGAGTTCTGCAAGCCAAACATTGCCTGTACGAAATGAGGCACGTTCACGAGTTTTCGGTCAGCGGCAGCAGCCAAGGCGCAAGCCGTACCAAACATCGTCTTGAAGAGCGACGAAGGCTCAGGCAGATATTTGATATTTTCAGGCACACGCTCCTGCTTGGCGAGCCATCCCACCAAGTCCTCATGCATCTTGATGCTATCCACACCTTCCTCCTGCAAAGCCTGGCAGAAGGCATATTGGCGGAGCAATGACAGAAGCATGTGCTCGGGCATTACGAACTCGTGGTCGAAAAACCGAGCCTGCTTCATGGCATCATCCATCAAGACACTCATATATCGGGTTAATCCCATACTATCCATTCTATATTTCCCTTTCTTTATTCTGGCATATAAGTGAGCTTCAGGGGATACTTCTGCGTACGGGCTTTCTCCATCGCTTTCTCCACTTTACTCTTGGCGATGTCATAGCTGTAGGTGCCCACCACGGCTTTCTCCTCGTGATGAACCTTGAGCATGATTGCTTCAGCCTCAGCCTGCGACTTGAAGAAGATGGATTCGAGGATTTCTACCACGAAATCCATCGGTGTAAAGTCGTCGTTGAACATCATTACCACGTAACGCCCCGGCTCCTTGAGCCTGGTTTTCTGTCGTTCACGAATTGCTGTCTGTTCTTGAGCCATATTTGAATTATTACTTTGTATAAGCATTGGTAATCTCCACGACATAGACATCGTGGAATCCACCCTTGGCACCATACCACTGCAGCAGGTCCTTATCGAGGAACTTTTCTGCCGTCATGTTGTCCTTATAGAGTTTGCGGCATTCCAGGGTGAGTCGTGCCTGCTCGAAGCCAATGCAACCGTTATCGGTTTCCACAGGAGTCAATCCAGTTTCCTTTGCCTTATCGAAATCGCGTCCACTCTTAGAACCGCAGAAGTTATATATCTTTCGAGCCTCCTCGCTATTTCCGAGGAAAGAGAGGGTCATGAATTCATTCTCCTCGATGATGCCGTGGGTGTAGCGTTCCGGGCGGATAAATACCACAGCCACCGGCTTGTTCCAAAGCCATCCCAGGCACCCCCAGGAAGCCGTCATCATATTGAACTTATCCTTGTTGCCGGCGCAAACCAGCATCCACTCCTTACCAATAGTCTCGAAGACATTATCATTCAGTTCTTTTACGTTGATTTTCTCCATTTTATCTTTTCCTTTCTCTGTATATTTTAATTAATGAAATAATGCAGTATTCAACAAAAGCCATGCCAATTCATCGCCTAACACCGCATATCACCTGCAAAGATACAAGAATAATCTGAAAAAGCAAATGTTTCTATCAGAAAATATCGAAATCGCAGAAACTATTAGTAGAGTATCAAGATATCTTTTTCCCACAAAAATCGCCCATTTTTACAATTATTCACTAAACAGGTCATCTGCTATAACCTCGCTCTGCACCCTATTCCAATAGGCATTATGCACTACCCCATAAGTGGTAACCATCGTAAGATGAATCGCCTTGCGATGAGAAACGGAAGCACCAAAGCGGGAGAGCTTGTGACGAAGAACTGCATCGTAATCCTTATCTATCACAAACTCATTCTGCGAGAACTTCATCTCGCAGATATTAACCGTATTATCGGCTCGCTCTATCAGCATATCAATCTGCGCTCCTGCACCATAAACCGGATCATCTTTCACCTGCCAGGAATACGTATTGGTAACAACGCCCGAGATGCCAAGCGCCTGCTTGATTTGAGGAATATGCTGGAAACATACCCGCTCGAAAGCCAAGCCGCACCACGAAAACCGAAGAGGCGAAGTATAATTGTGAGACCAGAACGAAGGATCATCAGTTTTGTTCTCCTGCATGAACTTCAGGAAGAACAAAGAGAAATTATCCATCAAGCGATAGATGGCATTATATTTCCTGGCACCATAGGCATTGGTACGGACGATAAAGCCACAATGCTCCAAATCTTCCAAGATTCGGGAAAGATTGCCATTATCTGCTATTCCCAAACCAGACACGATCTCCTCTCTTCGCATTCCGCCTAACTTCTTCCCCAAGATACTTACCACATCTATATATTTATCAGAATTACGGAAGAGAGAATCATACAACTCCCTGAACTCATAATGCAAAAGCCCCTGAGGTGCAAAGAAAAGAGAATCTATATTCTGCGCCAAGCTCCTGCCCTTCTGCATCAAAGACCAATAATAAGGAACACCACCCATCACCATATACGCTTCCAGCAAATCATATCGAGAATAAGCCAAGCCCATAGCCTCGCTATATTCCTCACACTCGTGAAGGGTGAAAGGTTCCAGGAATATCTGATAGTTCACACGATTATGAAGTCCGCCATGATTCCTGAAGATCTTATTGATAATCCAGGATGTAGCAGAACCGCAAATAATGAGCAGGATGTCGTCTCGCATGGAAGCCCATCCATTCCAGAAAAACTCCAAAGCCGTGACAAACTTAGACCTAGGCGTATCCATCCAAGGCATTTCGTCGATGAAAACAACTTTCTTCTTCGCTGATGACTGGCGAATAAGCTCCTTCAACATATCGAAAGCCTCCAGCCAATGCTTGGGGGTAGAAGGCGCAACATATCCTGCGTTCTCTAAAGAAGAACGCCAACCATACAGTTGCTCTTGCAAAGACCCATTAGCAAGACCGGAATGAGAAAAAGTAAACTTATCCTTGAACGTCTGTTTGATGAGATAAGTCTTTCCCACACGTCTTCTTCCATACAACGCTACGAATCTTGAGTCATCGGAATTATAAGCTTCCAGCAACTCAGCCTGCTGTTCCTTTCTGCCTATCAACATATTATAATCCTCCCTAATTGATGATTCTACATTTTAAACTAGGGGCAAAGATAATAAAAACAATCGGTATAATTGGCGGAAAACACATTTTTTAACCCACATTCCGCCAAGTATACGCTTATAATTGGCGAAAAAGACCTTTTTAACCCCTTTTTCCGCCACGTATAGTAAGCAAAAACGCCCTTGATTTAAATTAGATCTTTACATGTAGGATAAAAATAAATCACATTTTGCTTTGTCATTTCAAGGAAAGACCGTATCTTTGCACCCCGAATGCCGAAAACCGAGCAGGCTTGCGGCTTCGATTTATTATTCATTTATAAACATTTAATTTAATGTACAAAACAATTTTCAACAAGCGCAACAGCTTGAAGTTCAACCGATTCTCTAACAAGAATTACTCACTCTTCGCAGTTTTGGGAAGAGAGGTACTTGTTGGTGCACTCAGCGTTGCTACCCTGAGCCATGCTAAGGCAGCAGGCATAAGCACAGAGGGAACCAAGGTTGATTCTACCCTCTACAAGGGCGGAAAGGCTTACGAGCTAGATGCGGTGAGCGTTACCGGATCTCGTGCGCCGATGACTGTAGAGCAGTCACCTAAGATTGTGTCTGTCATTACCCGCGACGATATTCATCGTGCGGCTGCGCAGACTATCAACGATGTATTGAAATTAGCTACCGGCGTGGATGTCCGTCAGCGTGGTGGCTTTGGTGTTCAGACGGATATCTCCATCAATGGTGGAACCTTCGACCAGATTACCATTCTCTTGAATGGTGTCAACATTTCCAATCCACAGACTGGTCACAATGCTTCTGATTTTCCTGTTGCTCTTGCCGACATCGACCACATCGAAGTGCTCGAGGGGGCAGCATCGCGCGTATTCGGAACTTCAGCCTTCAATGGTGCCATCAATATCGTGACCAAGAAGGCAAAGAATGATGGAGTATCTGCAAGTGTAGAAGGCGGAAGCTTTGGAAGTTTCGGAGCACAGGGACGTGTGCAGACGGCTTATGCCAAAGGCAAGTGGACACACGCCTACTCTGCCAGCGGAGGCTACAAGCGTTCGGACGGAGGAACAGACAACAGCGACTTCGAGAAGGGACAAGGTTTCGGACAGGTAAATCTGAGCTACGACCAGTGTTTCGACATCAATGCTCAGGTGGGTATCTCTACCCAGAGCTACGGTGCCAACACTTTCTACAGTGCCAAATACAACAACCAATATGAGAAGACAGACCACGGTATGGCTTCTCTCAACCTGAGTCTGCACAACCAGGAGAAGTCCTGGGAGATTGCTCCTCAATTCTATTATAACAAATTCAAGGACCACTATCAACTGATTCGCGGTATGGCTGGAGCCAAGGCGGGCGAGAACTATCACGACCTCGATGTTTATGGTGGTGGATTGAACGCCAACGTGGCTTGGACTTTGGGTAAGACCGCAGTGGGTTTTGATATCAGCAAGGAGCGCATCTACTCTACTGCATTGGGCGAGGAACTCGCAGAGAAAGACTATAAGGACATCTCGGGTTCTGACCGTCAATATACCCGAAAGGGTGAGCGCACCAACACCAACATCATGTTGGAGCACAACTTCATCTTCGGCGGCTTCACCTTGTCGGCTGGTGTCTTGGCCAACAAGAACACCGGTTTGGACAACGCCTTCCGCTTCTATCCGGGTGTAGATATGAGTTATCGTCCTAACGACAACTGGAAGTTCTATGCATCCTGGAACAAGGCTCTGAGAATGCCTACTTACACCGATTTATATATAAGTAATGTGGTGCAGCAGGGCGACATCAACCTGAACCCAGAGAAGAACTCCACCTTCAAGGTAGGAACTCAGTATCGCCAGACAGGGTTTGCCGCAACCGTAAGCGGATTCTACGCACACGGCACCAACATGATTGACTGGGTTCAGACTTCCGTGACCGAACAGAATGACAGCAAATATCATGTAATGAATATCGGAAAGCTCAACAACATGGGCTACAACGTAGATGCTACTATCTACATGAGAGAGTTGGTACCAAACAGTTTCATTACTCGCATCAAGTTGGGTTATGCTTACATCTATCAGGATCATAAGACCGAGACCAACATCCTGAAATCACTCTATGCATTGGAGTATCTGAAGCACAAGGCTGTATTCGGTTTGGATCATCAGATTTGGAACAAGCTTTCAGCTTCCTGGAGCGTAAGATGGCAGCAGAGAATGAATGGCTATCATCCATACACCAAGGTGGATTGCAAGCTGATGTGGGACGAGAAGAAATACAATATCTTCGTGAAAGCCGACAATATCACTTGCCACCGCTACTACGACCTCGCTGCCGTTAAGCAGCCAGGTTTGTGGATTATGGCAGGAGCCAGCGTAAATCTCGGCTGGTAATATAAACAAAAAAGTCTTCAAGCCAAAATGGCTTGAAGACTTTTTTCCTTTTATTCCGGAGCTTGATATTTTCCGTTCACTTTAATCGGTTCGAGATGGATTCCCACATGGGTATCTGCACCGAAGTGCTGCTTCAGTTTTGTTTCTATATGGGTAGCATGCTCATGTGCCTCATAAAGCGAGAGAGAACCCGGCATGCGGACGTGCATTTCTATCGCAATCCTGTTTCCTATGCGACGGGTACGCAGGTTATGAATCTCTCCTACTCCCTGCTCTTCATTTGCAACCTTCAGGATTTCATCTTCCTCTATTTCCGGAAGACTGGCATCCGTCAGTTCTTTCACAGACTGCATCACCAGTCCCCAGGCTGCCTTGATGATGAAGGCACTCACGATGATGGCTGCAAGCGGATCGAGCACCGCCCACTTTTCTCCCAGGATAATAGCGCCACCAATACCGAACATCGTTCCGATACTCGATAAAGCATCGCTGCGATGATGCCAGGCATTCGCCACTACAGCCTCGGAATGATATTTTCTTCCGGCTTTAACCGTAAACTGATAAGCCCACTCCTTCATCACGATACTTACAATGGCAGCAATCAAGGCTACAACGCCCGGCTGCTGGAGTGTCTCGCCGCAGATGGCACGATAAGTCTTGGTTACGCCCGAATAGCAGATCATCACACCCACCACGAAGAGCGAAATACCGATGATGGCTGTGGCAAGCGTCTCGTATTTGCCATGACCATAATCATGGTCCTTATCTATCGGCTTATTGCCCAGTTTTACGAATACCAGTACCACCACATCGGTAGCGAAATCGGTAAGCGAGTGGATGGCATCCGCTATCATGGCTGCCGAATGTCCGAGAATACCTGCAGCAAACTTCAGCACGAGCAGCACCACATTGATGATGCTTCCCGCTATCGTCACCTTATATACTTCCTTTACTCTATCCGCATCAGCGGAATGATTCTTTTTCGTTTCTGCGGGCATCTCTTGCTCGTTATTTATTCTCTCATTCTTGCCCATACTATAAAATATAACAGAAGTCCTTTGCTTCCTTAATAATGTTTTTGTATAAATCTACTTACTGTTTTTTAGAATTTGGGGCGCAAAGATAATACCATTTTCTGAAAGCAGATAAAAAGGGAGATTAAAAAAGTATAAAAGCATCGCTAAACAAGAAAATTATTGTAATTTTGCAGCCGTTTTAGAAATATTACATTAATTAATAAGAGAATGTGCGATTCTTAGGTCGCAGCATCAGATTATTCAGATTATATGGTTTTAAATTACATTTGGATAGCATTTTTCGTGATTGCGTTCATCTTCGCACTCATCGGATTGGCAATGGGAGATACGACTATCTTCCAGAAGATTGTAGATTCCACCTTCGATTCTTCCAAGAATGCCTTCGAGATTTCTCTCGGACTGACGGGCGTGCTCGCCCTCTGGCTTGGCATCATGAAGATTGGAGAGAAGGCGGGAGTAGTGAATGTGTTGGCCCGAGCGCTCAGCCCGGTCTTCACCCGTCTCTTCCCCGATATTCCAAAGAACCATCCGGTGATGGGAAGCATCTTCATGAATATCGCTTCGAATATGCTGGGCCTCGATAATGCGGCAACACCAACAGGATTGAAGGCGATGCAGCAGATGCAGGAGCTCAACACGAAAAAGGATACGGCGACGAACCCGATGATCATGTTCCTGGTTCTGAACACCTCAGGACTCACCATCATCCCTACCACCATCCTCGCCTTCCGTGCCTCCTATGGTGCAGCCCAGCCTACGGATGTCTTCATCCCTATCCTGATGGCTACGCTCGTGGCTACGCTTGCCGGAATCATCATCACTTCGCTCTGGCAGCGCATCAACATCCTGCAGCCGGTATTGCTCGCTACTCTGTTGGGAATGTGCGCCTTCGTTGGCATCATCATCTGGGGATTCGGACAGATGGACAAGGATACGATGAATACAGTTACTACCCTGGCTTCGAATATGATTCTCCTGGGCATCATCCTCTGTTTCATCCTGGCTGGTTTCTGGAAGAAAGTGAATGTTTATGATGCATTTATCGAGGGAGCGAAGGAAGGTTTTACTACTGCGGTGAAGATTATCCCTTATCTTGTAGCGATTCTCGTGGGCATCGGCGTGTTCCGTGCTTCGGGAGCGATGGATATGGTGATTCAGGGCATTTCATGGTCGGTAGAACAATGCGGCTTGAATGCCGATTTCGTAGGTGCCCTGCCTACCGCCATCATGAAACCGCTATCGGGAAGTGGCGCACGAGGCATGATGCTGGAGGCGATGAAGAACTATGGTCCTGATTCGTTTGTGGGCAGATTGAGCTGCATCTTCCAGGGTTCCACCGACACCACCTTCTATATATTGGCAGTATATTTCGGAAGCGTAAGCATCAGGAATACCCGCCACGCCGTGGCTTGCGGCTTGCTCGCCGATTTGGCAGGAGTCATCGCAGCAATAGCAGTAGCATATCTTTTCTTCGGATAATTAACATCAAAAATAATGGCAAGTTTAAAATCACTCGCAAAGGATACCGCCATCTATGGTTTGAGCAGTATCATCGGCAGATTCCTCAACTATCTGCTTGTACCACTCTATACGGCTAAGATCAGCGCCGCCAGTGGTGGTTATGGTGTCATCACCAACATGTACGCCTATACGGCGTTACTCCTCGTTATCCTGACCTACGGAATGGAGACCACCTTCTTCCGTTTTGTCAACAAGGAGGGAGAAAACTCAGAAAAGGTTTATCACACGGTATTGAGCATGGTGGGCTTCACCTCCCTACTCTTCATTGCCCTAGTATTCCTCTTCATCACGCCTTTGAGCGATGCGATGGGCTACGCCGACCATCCGGCTTATGTATGGACCATGTTCGTAACCGTGGCTATTGATGCCTTCCAGTGCATCCCGTTCGCTTACCTCAGATACAAGAAACGCCCGCTGAAGTTTGCTGCCTTCAAGTTGCTCTTCATCGGTCTGAACATTGCGCTCAACCTGGTTTACTACGTCATCATGGATGGTCACGATGTGGGTTATGCTTTCTACATCAACCTGGTTTGCACCGCCTCCATCACCTTCTGTTTCTACAAGGAACTGAAGGAAGGATTCATGGGCGAGAAATGCTCCTGGAGCGAATGTAAGGTGCTCGTCAGGAAGATGATGGGCTACAGCTGGCCAATCCTCGTGCTCGGTATTGCCGGTATTCTGAACCAGACAGCCGATAAGATTCTCTTCCCTTACATCTATGAGAAGGGCGATGCGCATGCACAGCTCGGAATCTACGGAGCAGCCAGCAAGATTGCGATGATCATGGCGATGATTACCCAGGCTTTCCGCTATGCTTACGAACCGTTCGTATTCGGCAAGGCAAAGGATAAGGACAACCGACAGACTTACGCTTCGGCGATGAAATATTTCGTCATCTTCACCCTGCTCGCCTTCCTGGTTGTGGTAGGTTATCTGGATATATTGCGCCACATCATCGGTCGCGACTACTGGGATGGTTTGAAGGTAGTGCCTATCGTAATGGCTGCCGAAATCATGATGGGAGTTTACTTCAACCTCAGTTTCTGGTACAAGCTCATCGACAAGACCATCTGGGGTGCTTACTTCTCAGGCATCGGTTGTGCGGTATTGATTGCCATCAACGTTATCTTCGTACCAGTTTTTGGTTACATCGCCTGTGCCTGGGCTGGTTTCGTAGGCTATGGAACAGCCATGCTTCTCTCCTACTTCGTGGGTCAGAAGAAGTATCCTATCAACTATCCGGTGAAGGAGATTATGATTTATGTGGTTCTCGCCCTCATCCTCTTCGCAGGAATGACCGAGGCTAACAGATACTTCTCCAGTGGAATTGCCTGCCTCATCAACACGGTGCTCATCCTCATCTTCGCCGCTTATCTCGTGAAGAAGGATTTCCCATTGAAGAGTCTGCCGGTGGTGAGCAAGTTCTTTAGAAAGTAAAACATCTTATGAAATTATAAGAGCTGAAACAAGAAGTTATGAGAACTGAAATGATGAGGAATCAACTCATAAACAGATTAAGTGTGAACGATATTTATTCTCTTTGCCTTCAGACGCAAGGCAAAGAGAATAATTGTTTAAAGGAAGAGCTTTACCAGCTCACCTTCGATGAAAACGACCGGGTATCGTTCAATGCGCTTTGGGCTTTAAGCCATTTCGATGAAGCCAACAACCCTTGGCTCTTTCAGAAGCACGATGACCTGATAGATAGAGTTCTCGTAGAGAAGAATGAAACCAAGCGCCGCCTGATGCTCCAACTCCTTCTCCGTCAGCCTTTCGAGGAAGAATCACTCCGTTCCGATTTCATCGATTTCTGCATCGCCAAGATTACCGCCTGTTCCCAGCCCTACGCCATCCGCTGCTACTGCATGAAGCTCGCCTACGAGCAGATGAAGTACTATCCCGAACTCCTCGAAGAGTTAAGAATGGCTCTGGATATGCTGGAGCAAGAGGTTCTATCACCAGGAATGTTATCGGCAAAAAAGCAAATTATGAAGAAAATCAAGCGAAGCCTTGGAAAATTCGGGAAATAGTCGTAACTTTGCAAACGTAATATTCTAACAATATAATACATAAATGGATGGAGATACAACTGAACGATTATCACAAGAAAATCAATGCCCAGAAGATGGCTTCCATGGCTTATTGGCGAGAGCATCCGCTTTCGCTGGAGGAGTGCTTAGCTCAATTCAAGCGCTTGCGGGAACAACGGCTTGCAAGGGAGTCTAAATTGCAAGGTTAAAAGACTGGGCTAAGGAGAATGATTGCTGGATTGAAGATCCGGAATCATTAGGTGTGTTCTCTGACCGAGGTTCAGAGAACGAGGTTTATAAAAGGAAAAGCATACAAAAGGATGTAAATTGTTCTGCGGATTTGCAATCCGTCGGAATAGTAAGCCACTTGCAAAAATACCCTTCACCCTTCACCAGAATGGTATAAATACCTATAGCTTAGAAACTTGCACGGGTGAAGGGTTATCGTAGTCCTTCACCACCCTTCACCCGGAGCCGCTTACGGAAATTCTGTGTAAATCTGCGAAATCCGTGGGACATAAAAAAGTGGTTTTCAGCCCCCCAACCGAACAGGGCGAGCTTCCGATTCAATTCCGTGCGTAAGCGGCTCCGCGTTTATACCTTGCATAATTCAAAAAAAGCAGTAACAGCTGA
>OIXX01000279.1_pt1 | contig 35749 bp, 29 predicted proteins | sample 1588161 | NCBI WGS metagenome assembly OIXX01 (sample SAMN03283274) | human gut metagenome | biome: human-associated habitat; material: feces | host: Homo sapiens | place: Peru | collected 2012
CAATTTTTATGCCTAATTTTTTTAGTTTCGTGTCCAATTTTTGTTGACAAGTGCAAGAGGTTCAGGGTTCAGGGTTCAGGGTTGTGGTGGCGGCTTCGCCGCAAAAAAGGGAAGCCAACCCCGCCTCGCTGCGTTCGCTAGCCCCTTCCAAGGGAAGGGGCTAGCGTGGACACTCCCTCCTTCCTATGGAAGGAGGTGCCCCGAAGGGGCGGAGGTTGGATGGGGAAAGCGGGATGAAAAAGAGCGAGGGAGATCGTCTCAAGCAGGCAATTTAGAAAGCACCCGAGCGCCGTTGCGCGGTCCCCTTCCCCAATAGGGAAGGCAAATAGAAGGAGGCTTCGCCGCAAAAAAGGAAGCCAACCCCGCCTCGCTGCGCTCGGCAGCCCCTTCCAAGGGAAGGGGCTTGCGTGGACACTCCCTCCTTCCTATGGAAGGAGATGCCCCGAAGGGGCGGATAGGGCACTGGCGGGATGAAAGACAGTTGAGGAAAGCGGAGAGGTGGGCGGCAGATGTGGGGAAAGCGTGAGTCCCAGAGCCCCGAATGACAAAGATTTCTCGCTTCGCTCGAAATGACGATACGGGAGTCTGACGTCTAATGTCTCCTAGTCTCTTAGTCTCCTCCTAGTCTTTTAGTCATTATAAAAAAGCGGCGCTCATATGCTGACGCGCCGCTCCTTCATTTCTACTTTCTCATTAGTCTCGTTCTCGCCATGGCGAGAGCCGCCAGTGTCTTCGCATCGTAGATCTCTCCGCGATCCACCATCTGATAGACCTTGTCGATCGGAAGGCGAATGACATCCAAAAATTCATCCTGATCGAGATGCTGATGAGACTTCACCAGATGGTCAGCGAGGTAAAGGTGGATGGTCTCATTGCAGAATCCCGGCGTGGTATAGACATAGCCGAGCTTTTCCATATGATCCGTCTTGTAGCCGGTCTCTTCCGTAAGCTCTCTGGCCGCACAGGTATCGGGGTCTTCTCCCCCATCGAGCTTGCCGGCGGGGATCTCCAGAAGCGGCTGCTCGACCGCATAGCGGTACTGACGGACGAAGAGTATCTCTCCATCCCCGGTGACAGGGATGATGGCGGATGCCCCCGGATGCAGGACGACTTCTCTTGTGGTCTTGTGACCATGGATTTCCACCTCATCATCAAAGACGTGCAGCATCCGCCCTTCGAAGGCAGGCGTGCGATGGATCAGCTTCTCTTTTTCTATGCTCATTTCACACCTGTGCTTCCTACGCCGCCGGTGCGTACACCTTCGGCATGATCATCGTCCGTGGTGAGGTATTTCGTGAAGATCCCCTGCGCCACGCGATCGCCTTTATTCACATGGAATGGTTCATCCTTCGTATTGTAAACAGCGACCATGAGGTGCCCTTCGTTGTCTTCGTTATTGTAATAGTCCGCATCGATGATCCCGGTGCTGTTCGCAAGGAAAAGCCCTTTCTTGATCGCCATGCTTGAACGAATGAAAATGGCGAGGTATTCGTCATCTTTCATATACGCTTTCAGCCCAGTTTTGATGAGCGTCACCTGATGCGGGATGAGCTCGATGTCTTCGCCACATTCGATGTCATAACCGGCACTCTTTTCCGTCTTCCTCTCCGGCAGATGAATGTCTTTTCCCTGCCATGTGGACAGGATTTCAAAGCCTCTTGTTTTTGTCATAGAATTTGTTCTCCTTATAGAAATGGGATTGGGGGTTCAAGGTTCGGGGTTGTGGTGGCGGCTTCGCCGCAATTTTAGACTATGATGTTCTCGTATCGTCATTTCGAGCGTAGCCGAGAAATCTCTATTGCAGTACGGAAATCAGCATGTATGCGCCATTCCATAAACGAAGTTTTGGTGCTACGTTGTTCTGCTATCTCGTACTTACTGCTTATTCAGCCTTCCCCGCGAGGGGAAGGTGGCCCGAAGGGGCGGATAGGGCACTGGCAACATGAAAGACGGCTGAGACGGCTGAGACATCTGAGAAATGCGTCTGCAAACATAGCGACTCTTCCATAAGCACCCGAGCGCCGCTGGCGCGGTCCCCATCCCCCCATGGGGATGGCTACGATACGCGAATACCGCTTTCCCCGTAACGTCAGAACGAATACACGCATATGTGGAAAAAGAATAACGACGGACAAAGCCTTCCCCTCGAGGGGAAGGTGCCTCGAAGGGGCGGATAGGGTACTAGCGGTATGAAAGACAGCTGGGGAAAGCGGAGAGGTGCACGGCACATATGGGGAAAGCATGAGTCCCTGAGCCGCAAATGATAAAGATTTCTCGCTTCGCTCGAAATGGCGATACGAGAATGAGGATCATTCAACATCTTTTTTTACCGCTATGGGGATCTATCCTCCGCCTTCGGCGCGCCCCTTCTTCAAGGGGCTGCTCAGCTGTCATACAAAAGCGTTGCCCCGAGCACCACCGATAGAGACTATACAATGAGAATACCGCCCGCCCACCAAGCAAAAAGCCCGATGCGCCCCGGGGCTCCTGCTCTTTCGAGACGAACCACCGGAACCCGCCGGGCTTTTCCCATAATAGGTAAGTGAAAGAAACGCTTATGCGATCGCAGTCTCGGCGTCTCCCCAAGAGATGCTGTAGAGCCAAAAGCGGCACTGCGGCGCCTCCATGATATGCTACGCCTCACGCCCCCTAAAGGACCCTCAGCACAGTCTTACTTATTCTTCTTCTCCAGCAGCAGTGCTTTTCTGGAAAGATTGATACGGCCCTTGTCATCGATCTCCGTGACCTTGACCATGATCTCATCCCCTTCGTGGACGATATCTTCCGGTTTCTCGACTCTCTGGAGAGCGAGCTGGGAGACGTGGACGAGACCTTCCTTGCCCGGCAGGATTTCTACGAAAGCGCCGAACTTCATGAGACGGGTGACACGACCAAGATACGTCTCGCCGACTTCGACTTCCTTCACGAGAGACTCGACCATCGCTTTTGCCTTCTGGGCAGCTGCTTCATCTTCGGAAGCGATATATACGCGGCCGTCCTCTTCGACGTCGAGTTTCGCGCCGGTTTCAGAGATGATCTTATTGATGGTCTTTCCGCCGCTGCCGATGACGACACGGATCTTGTCGACCGGGATCGTGAGAGAAATGATCTTCGGTGCATACTTGGAAAGATGTTCTGCCGGCTTATCGATGCATTCTGCCATCTTGCCCAGGATATAGAGACGGCCTTCATGCGCCTGCTTCAGTGCAGTCAGCAGGATATCTCTGGAAATGCCATGGACTTTGATATCCATCTGGATGGCATTGACGCCCTTTGCCGTACCTGCGACCTTGAAGTCCATATCACCCAGTGCATCTTCCATGCCCTGAATATCAGAAAGGATGGAGAATTTGCCGCCATCCTCGATGAGACCCATCGCGATGCCTGCGACCGGTGCCTTGATCGGTACGCCTGCATTCATGAGCGACATGGTGCTGCCGCAGACAGAAGCCTGCGAGGAAGAACCATTGGATTCCAGGATTTCAGAAACGACGCGGATCGCATACGGGAATTCATCGACACTCGGAATGACCGGGAGGAGCGCACGTTCTGCAAGCGCACCATGACCGATCTCACGGCGTCCCGGACCACGGGAGCCCTTCGTCTCGCCGACGCAGTAGGACGGGAAATTGTACTGATGGATGTATCTCTTTTCGGTGACCGGGGTGAGGTCATCGATGATCTGTGTCTCTGACATCGGAGCCAGCGTGGTGATGGAGAGCGCCTGGGTCTGGCCGCGGGTGAAGAGCGCCGAGCCGTGAACGCGCGGGAGCAGTCCCACCTCGCAGGTGATCGGACGGATCTCCGTCAGCTTTCTGCCATCCGGACGGATGCCTTCATTCGTGATGGTGTGACGGACGATTTCCTTCGTCAGATGGTCGAGAGCATCCGCCACATCCGAGAGATGTTCCGGGTAGATCTCAGCGAAATGCTCCATCGCCGCCTTCTTCGCAGCAGCGATATTGCCATCACGGCGCAGCTTATCCGCATCGAAGATCGCCTTCTTCAGGGACTCGGTCGCAAACGCTTCGACATCCTTTTCGATCTCTGCCGGGACTTCCGGGAAGGTCAGCACGCGCTTTTCCTTGCCGACTTCTTCGATGATCTTTTTCTGGAAACGGCAGATCTCCTTGATCGTCTCATGGCCGAACATGATCGCATCGAGGACTTCTTCCTCCGGTGCTTCCTGCGCACCGCCTTCGACCATCATGATCGCCTCTTCCGAGCCGGCGACCGTCACATTCATCGTGGACGCTGCCATCTCTTCCTGTGTCGGGTTGATGACATACTTGCCATCCACGCGGCCCACGCGGACACCGGCGATCGGGCCGTCCCACGGGATATCGGAAATGCCGATGGATGCGGACGCACCGATCATGCCGCACAGCTCCGGTGCATTGTCATAGTCGACAGAGAGCACCGTCGCTACGACATGGATATCATTTCTGCATCTTTTATCAAACAGAGGACGGATCGGACGGTCGATCAGACGCGCACAGAGGATCGCCGAATTTCCCGGACGGCCTTCACGACGAAGGAATCCCCCCGGCATCTTGCCGACAGCATACATCTTCTCTTCATAGTCGACAGTCAGCGGGAAGAAATCCGTGCCTTCGCGAGGCTCCTTGCTCGCCGTCGTAGCGACGAGGACAGCGGTATCCCCATATCTTACCAGTACAGCGCCATTCGCCTGCTTGGCCATTTTACCAGTCTCAATGATCAGTGGACGACCGGCCAGTTCCATTTCAAATGTTTTGAACAATTCCTGTTCCTCCTTAATAAATGCTTCTTTATACAACTACTTATTATATAATACAACTTTCATCTTTCACAAGGGGGGAAATGAGAGGAAATCGGGTGAAGGGGAGCGGGCTCAAAGTTCAGGGTTCAGGGTTGTGGTGGCGGCTTCGCCGAGATCCTTCGACTCAGGTCGCAGCTGTTCTGGCATTCGTTATCTCACATACGACGTTTCTCGCCGCTCAGGATGACGAAACGGGGCGATGCCCGAAGATTTACGGGTGGCATGTTTCCCTCGTATCGCCAGCCTTCCTCGCGTGGGGAAGGTGGCGAGCGTAGCGAGCCGGATAGGGTTCTAGCGGCATGAAAGACTGATGAGGAAAGCGTAGAAGTGCGCGGCACATGTGGGGAAAACGTGAGTCCCTGCCCATGAATGACAAAGATTTCTCGCATCGCTCAAAATGACGATACAGGGATGAGGATCATTCAACATCATTTTTTACCGCTATGGGGATCCATCCTCCACCTTCGGCGCACCCCTTCTTCAAGGGGCTGCTCAGCTGTCATACAAAAGCGCTGCCCCGAGCGCCACCGATAGAGACTATACAATAAGAATACCGCTTTCCCCGCATCAAAAACCTCCTTCCATAGGGAATGAGGCTCACAGAGAAGCACCTCTCACGGGATCTGTCTCATCAGCTTGAAAAATTCTTCTCAATGTTCCTACTGATTTTGTTACAAGAAGAAAAGGCCCTCTCTAGCTCAAAAGTACCGAAAAAGACTTGAAATCAAGGACTTCTGAGGACAAGTGCCGACTTCGAAAGCCTTTTTTCTGTTTATTCGATTGTGGTGTTTTACCGTTCAAACTCTCTGCAACGATGTAGCACAGGAGCCTAGCGATGTACGGATTTTGAGATATTAAAAGGCATGGTAACATTTAAAGGTTCTCCTCGTATTGCATAATAAAAATCGCTGCGCAAATGCAGCATTTTACGAAAAATTATTGCATTCTTGCAGCGGACATGCTATCATAACTTATGAGGTGGACAGACATGAACGACATCGGAAACTATTTAAAAGAAGTACGGAACAAATGCCACCTGAGTCTAAAGGATGTATATGACCATTGTGGTGTGACAGATTCTAAACTAAGCAGAATGGAAAGAGGAGAAGGAAAGCCCCTTGACCCTGCTGAGTTAAAAAAGCTGGCGCAATTATACGGAATTGGCGTTGTTCCGATTTATATCATGGCAGGTTATTTGGACGAGAGCGATCTATCAGAGTATCAGCTCGTTTTCAAAAGTGCTGACCTTCTGGACGAGGAAGAAAAGCAAAGCATTCAAAAGCAAATCGACTTGCTTACTAAAGGAAGGCAGGTATACAACAATGATTTTTAAACTTGGAGAACTTTTTTGTGGTCCCGGTGGTTTAGCCTGGGGAGCTACTCATGCAGATATTGGAAATCCTAATTTTAAGATTACCCACGCATGGGCTAATGACTATGATGAGAATACTTGTAAGACTTACCGTCGTAATATATGCCCAAGCGCACCAGAAACTGTTTATCACGCAGACATTAGAAAATTTGACATTACAAGACTGACGCCTATTGACGCTTTCGCCTTCGGCTTCCCTTGCAACGATTTTAGTGTTGTTGGAGAGCAGAAAGGCATCGATGGTGTTTACGGCCCTTTGTATTCTTATGGTGTCAAGGTGCTGAAAATGTACAGGCCACAGTGGTTTTTAGCTGAAAATGTAGGAGGCCTCCGCAACGCAAATGACGGAAAAGCCTTTACTACGATTCTTGATGCAATGAGAGCTGCAGGCTACAAACTTTATCCGAATCTTTATAAATTCGAAACTTACGGTGTGCCCCAAGCTCGCCATAGAATTATTATCGTTGGAATTCGTGATGACTTGGATTTTGAATTTAAAATTCCATCCAATGCTCCATATGCTAATGTAGACAATACCTGCAAAACTGCGATTGAGGTGCCACCTATCCCTGCAGATGCGCCTAATAATGAACGCACAGTTCAATCAGCCACTGTTGTCAAAAGGCTTGGATATATCAAACCTGGGCAGAATGCGTTTACCGCTGACCTGCCAGAAGAATTGATGCTTCATGTTAAGGGCGCAAAAATCAGTCAAATTTATAAGAGGCTCGATCCTGAAAAGCCTGCATATACCGTAACAGGGAGTGGCGGCGGTGGAACTCATATCTATCACTGGAGCGAGCCGCGTGCTTTGACAAACCGCGAACGTGCAAGGTTGCAGACTTTTCCTGATGACTACATTTTTGAAGGAAATAAGGAAAGTGTTCGCAAACAAATCGGCATGGCTGTTCCATGTCAAGGCGCAAGAATTATCTTTGAAGCAATTCTTAAAACATTCGCTAGAATTCCATATGAATCTATGGATTCCAATATTGAAGAATAATCAAAAAGCATGGTTTACAGTTTGTTCTGTTAAACCATGTTTTTTCATTATTTCAAAAAAGATTTTCTTTACACTGCTGGCTTAGATTTCGTATAGATCTCACAAAATTTCATGAGAGGTTCCTTATTTATAATCGCTTGGCTATCTCCTCCCAGATAGAATATACAATCTTATCATTGGGGTCAGAAATAGTTTTTTTTGTGCCGTGAACATGAATATCTGTAGTGGGTACTATGATTTCCAATCTCTCTGCAAGAGCATTCAGCTCAGTAAGCGACATACTTCTAATACCATCACGAGTTTGTTCTTTCGATAGAAAATTATCTTTATACATGAAGAGTTTCCATTTTTCGTAATAATTTGTCAACGCAATATGACTAAGAGAATTGATATCAAGAATTTCAACAACATCTTCTGGAATAATATAACAATCTCCGGTGTTACTGTCGACTCCTACAACAAAATCGCAGTCTTCGCGAGAAAGAGTTCGCGTTCTTGATCTTCCGCGGACAATTTGTTTGCCAGAGCGGCTCCCACGAGTCACGCTAAAAGTATTAATGGAACTTCCTTTAACTTCTACACGGTAAAGAACCCCTTTATAATCTAAGACAGCATCGTATGGCATATCACGCCAGACCTTAAAAAAGCAATAAAATCCAGCTTTGCTGGCTCTACCAGTAAATATATTCTCATCCGCCGCACCATTCAAACTTCTATATGTACCCCGCTTAACTTCATCAACACCAGTTACATCTTTACTCCATGCCATGATATTCCTCCTTTAAATAGCCTAGACTCGCTCTGACGGATTAGAATTTCTACTGTGAAAAATCCATGTAATAGGTTTCGTCATCCAGCTTTACGAACTTCACATCTGTTCTGCCATACCGCTCAAGATCAGCCCTTGTAATAAATGATCCGTTTGCAAGGCCTAGCCTGTTACGGAAATACTCACCGAGATCACTATTGCGAACCGGTGTCGTAATGGCCTTATTGTTTTGCTGTTCTACACGAAGGGTCAACTGGTGGCGGTCATCCGTTATGGCAGTAAAATGGCGTTTTTCAAGCGGAAAAAATCCGCTTTTAGCTATCCTGCTCGGAAGTGGTATATATGCCTGATTTGGCTCCCGTCCTTTTCGTTGTCCCCAATTCAAGCCAGATCGGGTTCCTGGCTCACCAGATTTCGTTATAAGGCTTAGAGTAACCGAATCATATTCATTTAGTTCATCAACAAGGTTGCATTCCAAATCGAGAACAGGATGCGTCGGGCGCAATATTATATATTCTTCAATCTCTGCATGATTGCAGTAGACGGTTCGAGGAATAACAGATTCGTAATAGCTCATAGCCTCCTCCGGATCGCAGGCATCCATGAGTTCATTACGATGCCGACCAACAAAAGAACTCTGCACAAAACTGGCTGAACCCATAAATGCCAAAATAGGTTGCCCGCCTTTACACCAAATGAACAGATTTGCGTGTTCAGCGGGTCTATCTATTACATAGCTGCACTTTATCGATGCTATCTCTCGCGGAAGTTCGGATGATACAAGGCTTTGAAACCCTTCATGAACGCTTACACTCAAATTATCAAAGGGAACCATTCCTACGATTAGGTTGATTTTGATTGGCACTGTCGTTTTGTGATATATATTTTTCATATACCATGACAGCATGTTCGGAGTAGCATATGCTGAGAGAATATTCAGTTCGTCCACTTCGCGCTGGAGGGGATCAAATATTATTTTTTGAGTAGAATCGCTTTGAAGCATAACTCTCACCTCTACAATCAACAAATAAAAATTTGAATCATGGGTTAAACCCTTTTTATATGTTTGCTTGATTATGCATCCGCAGAAATGGTATTAAACACGCCTTGCGGTAGATTACAATCCTTAACTAACTTCTGCTTTCAATAGCTTGCAGGATGTTCTCAACACACTCACTGAGTTTTTTGCGAATCTGCCACTCCCAAAAGCGAAGCACTATCCAGCCTTCATGTTGCAACCTTTCAGTGACTTCTTGATCACGTTTCATGTTCCGTTCAATCTTCGGAACCCAGTAGTCACGGTTGGATTTAATGCGCTGATTGCGATTTTCCCAGTCGTATCCGTGCCAGTAATCAGAATCGCAAAATACAGCAATTCTATATTTCGTGATAGCTATGTCTGGCTTTCCAATCAGTTTCTTGTAATTCTTCCTGTAGCGAACGCCTCGCTCCCACAATGCTTTTCTAAGCAGCAATTCAATTGTGGTATCCTTACTTCGGATTGCCTGCATATTTCGGCGGCGCTGCTCTGGTGTTAAGTCATCAGCCATAAGTCACACTTCCACTTCATCGACATCAACAACATTGTAGTATACAATGTTGCTCGGCAACTTAATGTTTGGCACCCAAAGTTCACGTTCGTTCCAGCCTTTTCTACCGGTAACCTTATACATTGTTAACACAACCTTGTCAGTGAAGGACGCGCCAAGATTCCAGTCATTAGGAGACAGCAATGCGCCAGTGCCTTGGGCAACATCTCTACCACGGCGAACAATCAGTATTCCTTGTGCAGCAGGCTTTTCTGCCAGAATGGTATCAAGCACAGACACAAAACTCTTGATGTCGAAATCTTCATCAGATGTCACATGAGTGAAAATCTCTTTCATTAGACGGAGATTAACCTGATAGAACGACTCCCCTTCATCGAAAGGTGACAAAAGTCTATCTAACTCTTCAATGCTGTCATTTTCTGGACTGAATGGATAGTAGTTTGTACCGCCTGAAAGCGTAAAGACCTTTTTGTTATCAAGCACATTTGCGCGGGTAGGATTCAGTCCCTGCGGGTAGAAAATCCTGATATGTTCCGTGCCTTTTTCAACTTGGGCGATTATAGAATTGTTTGTGTCGTTAATATCCGAGAACAGTTTGTAAAGCGGCTCATCGATATACACGCGCATCATTCCAGCATCACGATCATAACCAAACATACGGCTGTGTTGCCACATTGTATCCGCCTGCGGCTTTTTGCTTGTTCGTGTGTAGTAAATTGTTTGAAGAGATGGGAATGTTACGCCTCTGCCAAGGGTATTCCCACCAATAACAATATTAGATCCAGCAGAATACTCTTCGCTGGCAACATTGTTTTTACCATTCATCACAAGTACTTTTACCTTGCCGTTCAAGAGCAAGTCTCTCACACAAGCGTATATATAATCGAATGCTGCTTTCTCGCTCTTCTGCGGATGTAATCCCTGGTATTCTTTTTCAAGCTCGGATTTAAAATCACCATCAATGTGCTGAACGCACCAAGCCAACTCCGCCTTGAGCGCTTGCTCATATCTGCTATGAACTGCTTGGCGAACGCTCGGATGAATTAAGCAGTTGCAAGTTGAGCCTCCCGTCACAAAGATCTGACCAGAGACCACAAGGTGATGCAGAACTACTTTACGTTCTGGCTTTGCAATTGTTTCGATATAACTGATGCATTCCGCTGTTTTATTTTTCGGAAAGAAAAAGTCTCCGCCAAGATATCCGTTCCCAGGGGCAAAATAATATGTAAAATACGGATGCCATCCAGAGGTCATTGTTTGAAGCAAAATCGCTTGAGGCGTTCCGGTGACCTGAAGGTAAATGCTACTGGAAGAACCATTCTTGATGGAGTCCAAGTATTTATTAATAGATGACTGCCGGCCTCTATTGATCAGCGTATTAAGGGAAGCCGCATCCGCTTCGTCATCAACAATAAACAGAGGGTTACCCTTCATAAAGCCCGTTGAAGCAAAAACATTCGCCCAAAGGCGGAGAATCCGGACGTTCTTTTTTAATACGATGATTGTGGGTTGAATAAGCCGGTTCTCAATAAATAAGCCTGAGTCATTTTCACCACAGATACAAAAGCCGTGTAAATCTGCTTTTACGCGCTCCAGCGTCTGTTGCTGAAGGACAACATTATCTGTTGTCAGCAACACAAAGGCAGGAAAACCCATATCCGCAGCCTTGCACATAATGCCAAACATCTGCCCCGTTTTGCCAGACTGAATATTCCCGAAAAGAAGTCCTATTTCATGACTGCAGAAAGAGAAATTTCTTATATACTTATTTCCTACATCCTCAGCTGTCTTTAAAATGGATTCAGCCAGACGGATGTTCCCTCGATCAGCAATTGTTTTGAGGTAATTTTTCAAATAAGGCATTATTCATTAACCTCCTCTTCCTGTGCAGATTCAAATGAAAGAAACCACACATCCAGAAGATTACCCTCCTCGTCCTCCATTTTTTGATCCGTTTTAGTCAACACAAGCGTATTACATCCATATGCCATCAACATCTCTTTGGTAATCATTCCGAGCCGATCCCGATCAAGCTGCGTATCGTTTACGGGGGTAACCACCCCTGCAGCGGCAAGACGTCCTTTAATCCACCGACCAAGGATAAGTTCATCGCCAACGGCACTGAATTGTTTATTTCCATCACTCGTAGTATGGGCTTTAAAGGTGTATCCGTCATCGGTAACGACATAGAAAACCGCATTCTTTTCAGGATATCCAGGAAGCAAAGTGATACTTTTGCTGACAGTGAACTGTGTTTCATACCAATCGCGGGATTTCCTTGCGCTTCTTGGTGCCGCATAACTCACATTTAGGTTAGATTTGGTGTAATGCTTTCCATCATCCATGTGGCGCTCATTAAACGCAGGAACCTTTATTGGAAGCACAAACGAAACATCTGTCTTGTGGCGGTCATAGATTGCCACTTCTGCCTGAGGAATTTGACCGACAGTATCAACACCGGTCAGAGAGGTGTTGACCTCGCGGATGATCGGCATATCCACAATATCAGCAATATTGGCGGAACATCTGTTATCCTGTATTTTCCGGATCAAATCGAGGATTTCTCTACTCTCTGATGGTTCACTAATCAAGCTGGATACTTCATACTGTCTGCGGTTATTTGCTTCAAGTTTGATTACGCCAAGATTTGCAGAACCGATAATTGCCGATTTTACATCTCCGTTTTTTTGAAACACATAGAGTTTTCCGTGATACTTGAAAGCCCGAACCATTCGAATTTCACCTAAGTCAGCGTCTCGCCATTTTTCATTAATTGCTAAAGCTGTGCGATAGGCGCCTTCAGGCATTCCCTCAACATAGTACATTCCTATAACAAGATTTATGTGCCTGATGCTGTGCTCTATTACCAGTGCATCCAGTTCCTCCAGCGCAGCTTTGGAAACATATCCAACAGCAATGTCTATACTATCACAATCCGCAATCTGCTCATGAAAGCAGTCAGTAATGGTAACTTGGTCATCGTCCAATCCGACCGGCAAAATGTTAGAATATAATAATTTCATATTATGCATTTGTCCTTTCTTATAAAATGGAGAAAGCTACATTATCAATCATCCACCGTCTCCATAACATCATCCAGATGACAGTCCATTGCTTCGCATATTCGCAAAAGCACATTCGTTGTAATATTGTCTCCCTTGCTCAACCCTTCGGCTTGCGCCTACTATGGCCTCTGCTGACTTCTCACAATTCGTTGTTACTACAGCTAATGGAACCGCCTGTGAGATCTCACGGGATCAATTTTCAGTTTTTCCTCGTCTACCTCCTGATTTACGCGGGTGGGTTACGGTTGCCTTTGGGACTTCGCTGTCTTGAGCCAGCACATCTGCCAACCACGCCTCATATCAGGTTTCAGTTCGTCAGGATACGATTTCGCTATCCCTTCTTCTCGCCTACATCTCACGATGCAAACCTTGGGAATCACCATGGGCTGTCGGCAGCTACGCCCCTTGTGGAATTTCACCACAGACTGACGGCATGCCTGTCATACCACCAAAAGCGGCGAGCCTTCCGGCCGGCCGCTTTTGGGTTATGATTTATGCTCGCTTTCTTCCACTTTCTTACGTTTCATCAGCCATCGGTCAAGCTCTTCGGCCTGCCCGAGTACCGAGACATAGGGCATGGACGGTATCATTCCCATCGAAGTGTTGAGCTGCGAAAGATCGAGTTTGGCAGGCATCATGGACGCCAGACCTGGCATTTGCCAAGCCGGCGAAATAGTCCCCTTCACGCCGGAGAGCGGATCTAGGCCCGGCATTTTGAAGGCTGCCGCGCTGGTCAGAATCGGCGAATGGATCCGCGGCATTTGTCTACCCATCTGTCCAGCTGCCCGCCACTTTTCCGATAAGGTATTCATCGATACCACTTTCTTCGACAGCTCTTGCATGAAGGGAGAGGGCATTGCGAACGTTTGCATCGCTTTTGCTATACTTTCTGACACTGGCGATTTTATCGCGTCCCGGATATGGTCCTGCCAAGAGAAGGCCCCTTTGACTAAGCTCTGTACATCCCGCATGGTATCCGAAAAGGTCACCGCATGATAGGTCTCTTTCTTCCGGGCCATCGGGCTGATCGCGGGCCAGCATTTTTGTCCCTCGCCGGCTTCTGCCACAGGTTTCGCCGGAGGCATTTCTGAGGAAGGAACGATTTCTTCCCAAGGAAGCAGTCTTTCGGGATGCTGCGCGAGCAGTGCGGCTCTTCTTTCCTCTTCCAGTGTCATCGGCTTCTTCAGCATCGTCTGAAAGCAGGCTTTGATGTAATTGATCGTACCTGATCCATACTTTTGCCCCCGCATATGCGAACGCCATAAAAATTTATAAACATCATCTATGATGCGCGACTGGTCCTCCGGCGGGCACTGATGAATGAAATCGATGCTTCCGAGCAGAAGGGATTTCTGCAAGGCTGTCTCTTTCTCTGCCCCTTCCGGGTCTCTTGCGTCTTGCAACTCCTGCTTTTCCTTCTCACCGATAAAGCGTAAGACGACATCCGAATCCTTGTAACCTTCGAGGTAGCGCCTCGATGCTTTGGAAATGCAGTCATAGAGACCGTTCACTTTCATGGCGGTCTTCAGCGTCACGGATTCGCCGCAGAACTGGATGACGCCGATGCCCTGCTCTGCATAGACGCCGACGATTTCGCCGAGGGAAACATACCCGGTGCCTCCTTTTTCCGCCAGAATCTGGACGGGCGAAAGAAACTGTCCATTCGGCAGCTCCCACACTTTCCCGCGCGAGGTTTTCGCGCCTTCGTGGAGGGCATGGCAGGCACCCTCTTTCCCGGTCGTGCGCGCCATGCTTTCCATCAGGTACTTGATGTGATTCTCCGCTGTCCCGGGAATTTGCTGTGGATGGGTATTCCCTTTGATCAGCACCCGGCAGCTCGGTCCATCCCCATTGTGACGCTCTGCCGGCACGATATATAGATAGATTTCCTGTGAAGTATCTGTCATTCTCTCTCCTTTGCTGGAAATGATATGATAACCTAGCTTCTATATGCAGTGTGTTTTCCTTTGATAGATTTCTTTCTGGCCTTATGTGACGCACATCTTTCCTGCCATGCAGGCTGAGGGACTGGTTTCTTTGTTCTTGTGCCGTCCCAACAGCCGATGGATGCGATTTCGTCATTGCCTAAGCTGTTTGACTATATTGTACTTACTTTCCGAAGATGATTCAAGCCCACTGCTTTGTATGACAGAAACGCACAAAAAGGGGCTGTGAAGAAATGAATCCTCATTTCTTCACAGCCCCTTTGCCTACCGGTTGTCAGGTCGCATCTGCGAGTTCACTGGTATCGATCACGCGGATGCCGGAGAGGGTGTACTGCGTAAGTCCTGCGATCGCCGTTCCCGCTTCGAGAAGCTGGGCTTCTGTCGCGGTCAGCTTGATCTGGTTGTAGTTCAGATTTTTGATCGCTTTTTTCGCTGCATCGGTATTTTCTACACGGACCTGCAGTTTCGTATCAATGATTTTCTTTTGTGCTGCCATAGTGATGGCCTCCTTTTTTGAAATCTGTCATGAACATCCACCTCATTCCAGGACTTCCTGTGTGGTGGTGGTGAGGACGGCCTTCTCGAAAGAGATGACCTCGACGCCGCTCTTTGTGGTAAGGACCGGCAGGATTTTCGCTGCCGCGGTCTTCGCCTCATCGAGCGTCAGACCTTCCTTCGCGTTTTCAATGCTGACTGTAGAAGTCGTGTTTGCTGCCGTCTTGAAGACTAGCTGAAGTTTTTTGGCCATATGTATGGCTCCTTTCTGAGGGGATACTCTTTTGGATTTTTCAACCAGGGCCCTTGGTTATTCCGTTTCTCTTGCCCCTCTGTAAATAACATCGGGGACGCATGTGATTTGTGACCCTCTGATTTGAAAAAGTTTCGAGGATCGCCGTCATGCGTTTCCCGAAGGGATTCCCATAGGGAAACGGGCTAGTTTGAAAACAGGGATTGTGATGACGAAACGGGAGGACGGGCTGTCTCACATGGCTTTTCATCCCGCTGCGGGAGCCAACCTCCGCCCCTTCGGGGCACCTCCTACCAGAGGAAGGAGGGAGAAGTCCAAAATCCTTCCCGTCATGGAGAAGGCAGTGAAACGAGAATACCGTTGCCGCACCCAAAGCCTTCCCCGTATCGTCATTTCGAGCAAAGCGAGAAATCTTTGTCATTCGCGATCAGGCGATCGATGTTTGGAAGTCCCAAACGGGAAACCTCACACCCGCAGACTTTCGGGCATCGCCCCACATACTCACGGCGAACCGCCAGCACCATTTCGTATCGCCCCACGACCAAGTTTGACGAATCCGTATTTCTTAAGAGGATCCGCGCATCGCTTCGAGGTAGCCTTTCTGCATCTTCTTCGCATGGCGATAGATCACGGAAGGCGAGGTGTGTGTCCGCTCCGCGATTTCCGGCCACGACAGCCCCGCAAGGCGCAGAAAGAGCAGCTCCTTCTGTTTCTTCGTCCAGGGGATCAAGTCCCACGGATTTCCCTCCTGCATGGAAATCCGATGGTCCCAGTCCACCTCATACCAGTTCGGCGCAGGACCGTCGGATGCGATTTCTCCCGTCACCAGGAGTTCCGCCGTCTCGCTCGAAGATGCCGTCATCTCGTGGGCGAGCCTCTTCTGATGCCCGCGGCAGATGTCGACGGCGCGCCACCGCATACGCTGCGTGATGTACGACAGAAAGGACACGCGGCTCTTCTCGTCGTACTTTTCCAGGCATTCCAGAAAGCCAAGCCACAGCTCCTGCCGTGCCTCTTCCGCGGGCAGCGTCTCATAGGCTGTCTTCGACAGCGAATAAATAAGACCTTTGAACCGTTCGCAGAGCGCCTTTTTCGCCGCCTGCTCTCCTGCCTTCGCCGCCAGCGCCAGACGCTGGATGGCCTCACGATCAGAAATAGGTTCGGTGTTTGCATATATAGTTTTTTTCATAGAGAAATCTTCCATTTCTCCGAAAGCGCTTCCGGTCATCTCACCGGCTGGCCATACTATATCATGCGATTTTTCCCTATTCCCGCTCCAAAGAAGCATATTTTCTCATCTGTCGCTCAGAAAAGCCGCTTCAAAAGCAAGGAAGAGAAGAGTCCATGTCTTCCCCGTTTTTCAAGCCATGTCCGATGTACTTCAAAATTTTTGAAGCACATCAGCGATTTTCTCCACTCAAAAAGCCGTAAAAGCTCGATTCTATCGGACTTTTACGGCTTTTTGAAAACCATAAAAAGGACTTGACAAGTTTTCAAAAGTACGCTTTTCAAGACGTATTTTCCCCACGCAAAAAAGACAGGAGGCTATCCTATCGAATGGTCTGATCCAATGAATCGGGCGCCAGGCTGGGAGGCGTAGAGTTTTCGAGGGCGGCCCGGCCGTAGCCAGGACTTCTACTCACTTAGAGGCGAGCCTGATCTTGTCGTCAATGCGATCCACTTTATTCGGCTTCGGATTTTCATCCTGTCTTTTTTATTGTCTTACTGTCTTGCACACCTTCCCCGACTCCTCCCGGGCGAAGCCGTCGAAGGGAGAAACGCTCGAGAGCCGCATCATATCCACTGTCCTTTCTTCCCTCTGCCTAGGATGAAGGAAATCCGGTCGCCAGATATCTCCGGGAAGCTCTCTCCCGCTTCTATACATAGCATCGAGAATGCCGGAAAAAAGTGACCTTTTTTAGGAAATGCGGATTAGGAAAATACTGATTCAATCGCAGAGTCAGATTCTGCAAGAATTTTTATATACTATTTCTCCCCCATGTAAGAGACAATGCCATCAAAAAGTTGGCAAGCCGTGTCATACGAGGCGCGATCATAAAGGACAAGGTAGATCTCCATATCCACTTTGGTGTGCGACAAAAAATCGCGGATAGCACGCACGGCGATGCGGAGTGCCTTGTCTTTCGGATAGCCATAGGCACCTGAGGAGATCAGCGGGAACGCGATGGATCGTACGTCGCGTGCGCAGGCAAGGGTAAGGGATGCCCTGTAGCAGGAAATGAGAAGCGGTTCTTCTCCATGCTGCCCGTCTTTCCAGATGGGGCCGACGGTGTGGATCACGTATTTTGCTGGTAAAAGATAGCCCTTCGTGATCTTCGCATCGCCCGTCTTGCAGCCATGGAGCGTCCGGCACTCCGCGAGGAGCTCCGGCCCCGCCGCCTGATGGATCGCGCCATCCACACCGCCCCCGCCCAAAAGTGTCGGGCAGGCAGCATTCACGATGGCATCGACTTTCATTTTTGTAATATCGTTTCGAATGATTTGAAATGGCATGGTTTTCATCCTTTCTGGCGATTTGAAGCATCATAGGTTTGACCAGGTGCTATGGGTTCTGCGATGGTGGCACGGCGCAGAAAAAGGCACATGGGCGCGATTTTTTATTTTGAGGAATCCGTATCTCTGTCACATTCATTATATCACGGATTTCCCCACCCGCTGCGTGAAGGCGGTCTGCCTGAAGTGCCGTACTTTCTCCCCTCTGCTTGTGCACTTCCGATGAAAGCATGAGACCCAATAAAAAGGATGTATCCACGATCCCCTGTGACTCCTTTCCCCCACCAAAAAAGGTGATGTGAAATAACGATCGTCTCATTTTCGCTTTCATTCTGCCGCGGGGGACTTGCAGCTCTCATAGGAGTGACCGGGAAACCTTATCCCTGCTGTCTTTCATGCCATAGTCACCCTATCCGCCCCTGCGGGGCACCTTCCCCTCGAAGGGAAGGCTGTTTTTATACTTCGCGACACTTAGATCCTTCGACTCAGTTCTCATATTTTCAGATAAGCCATTTTTTAACACACGACCTTTTTCTCCGCTCAGCATGACGAAATGCGCCGCACCACCCCCTCTGAACCCTTTGAACCTTGAACCAAATGAAAGCAAAGTAAAAAGGAGCTGTGAAGAGATGAGGATTCATTTCTTCACAGCTCCTTTTCTTAATCATCTGTCGGTCACGCTTTCAGCGTGCCGATGATCTCATTGACGTCTTTGACGCCATTCTTATCACACCATGCATCGAGTTCACGGACGATGCGTGCCATGGCGGTCGGGTCAGCGAGGTTTGCCGTGCCGACCTGGACGGTCTTCGCACCCGCCATCATGAATTCGACGACGTCCTCGCCGGTCATGACGCCGCCCAGCCCGCAGACGGGGATATTGACGGCTTTCGCGACCTGCCAGACCATACGAAGAGCCACGGGCTTGATCGCTGGACCGGAGAGGCCGCCGGTGACATTGCCGAGAATCGGGGTTCTTGTTCTGGCATCGATAGCGATGCCAAGGAGGGTATTGATGAGAGAGATCGCATCTGCGCCTGCCGCTTCGACAGCTTTGGCGATGGTGACTACGTCAGTCACATTCGGAGAGAGCTTCACGATGACAGGAAGATCTGTCGCATCCTTCACGGCTCTGGTGACTGCCGCTGCCTGCGCAGGGTCTGTGCCGAAGGCTGCACCGCCGACCTTGACATTCGGGCAGGAGATATTGACTTCGAGCGCCGAGATGCCAGGGACGGAGAGGAGTTTCGCGCATTCGGCGTATTCTTCGACGGATTTGCCGACCATGTTCGCGATGTAGGGGCAGCCGAGTTTCTTCACTTCCGGAAGGTAGTGCTCGAGGAAGTACGGCGCGCCTGGATTTTCCAGACCGATGCAGTTCAGCATGCCGGAGGTGGTTTCCGCGATGCGGGTACCGTTATTGCCATTCCATGGCGTCGGTGCAAGACCCTTGCCGGAAATGGCACCGATCTTCTTCATATCGATGAACTTGGCAAGCTCAAGGCCGAAGCCGACGGTGCCGGAGGCACCGATCAACGGACTTGCCATCGGGATGCCAAGGAAATTCACAGCTAAAGAGCTCATAATACGACCTCCTCTGCTTTGAATACGGGGCCATCCACACAGACTTTGTAGTGACCTTTGCCATCAGCTCTGTCGCATACACAGCCGAGGCAGGTGCCGATGCCGCAGCCCATGCGGCGCTCCATGGAGACTTCGCAGGGGACGTTTGCTTCTTTCGCCATCTGCGCGGTGATACGCATCATGATGCCGGGGCCGCAGACGCAGGCTTCATCGACATTTCCATTCTTAAAGAGCTCGGGGAGGACGGAGACAGAGAATCCTTTGATCCCATAGGAGCCATCATCGGTGGTGACGATGAGTTCTTTCAGTGTCTTTGGGAAAAGGTCTTTCCAGAAGACTTCTTCTTTGTTGCGTCCGCCGATGACGACGGTCATCTGCCCTGGCTTTGCTTTTCTTGCCATGAAGAGGATGGGCGCGATACCGACGCCGCCGCCGATACCGACGATATGATTTTTATCCATATCGAAAGCGGTGCCCAGCGGCCCCAAGCAGTCGACCACGTCTCCTGCTTTCAGGTGGGACATGGCTTCGGTGCCTTTGCCGACGATACGGTAAATGATCTCAAGGATGCCCTTCCCCGGTTCTGTGCCGGCGATAGAGATCGGGCGGCGCAGGATGCAGGTGGGATCATTCACCTTCACATGGATAAACTGACCGGGCTTTGCGTCTTTTGCGATGAGCGGAAGCTCGAGGCGCATGCGCCAGATCGAGGGGCCGACCAGCTCATGGGTGAGGATGCGGCCTTTTTCTACATAGCCTGCCATATCAATTCTCCTTCACATAGTCCTGAATGGCTTCGACATGCGGTTCGCTCGAAGAAGCTGCCATGACGCGCAGGACTTCCTTCGCGGTATCGAGGGAGGTGATGCAGGGGATCGCAAGCTCGACAGCGATGCGGCGCAGGTCATAGCCTTCCTGCTCGATCTGGCTGCCATAGGAAATGGTATTCACGAGCATGTCGACACGGCCGGACTTCAGGTACTTCTCACAGTTTTCGCCTTTTTCATGGATCTTCTTGATGATCTCGACCGGGATGCCGAGTTTTTCGAAATAAGCGCCGGTGCCGGAGGTGCAAATGAGGTGGTAGCCCAGCTCTACGAAGCCTTTGGCGAGTTCGGCAGTTTCCGGCTTATCTCTGTCAGAAACGGTGATGAGGACATTGCCGCCTGCCGGTACGGTGAGATGAGCGGCTACGACAGCCTTGTAGAGGGCTTCCTGATAGGTGTGGCCAATGCCCATGACTTCACCGGTGGACTTCATTTCCGGTCCCAGTTTGATCTCTACGAGGCCGAGCTTCGAGAAGGAGAAGACCGGTGCTTTGATCGCGACATAGCCTTTATCCGGGACGAGGCCGAGCGGAAGGCCGGTATCCTTGAGGCTTTCGCCGAGCGCGATGCGGGTCGCGTATTCGACCATATTGATGCCGGTAATCTTGCTCATGAATGGTACAGTACGGCTGGCTCTCGGATTGACTTCGATGACATAGACTTTATCTTTGACCACGATGAACTGGATATTCACAAGGCCCTTGACGTTCATGGCTTTGGCGATCTCTCTGGTGTAATCGGTCAGTGTCTCGATGATCTCCTGCGAGAGGTGCTGCGGCGGGTAGACAGCGATGGAGTCGCCGGAGTGGACGCCGGAGCGTTCGATCTGTTCCATGATACCGGGGATGCAGACGTCATTGCCATCGGAAATGGCATCGACTTCGACTTCACGGCCGACCATGTACTGGTCGATGAGGACAGGATGCTCATGGGATGCGACAACGGCTTCTTTCAGGTACTGGCGAAGTTCTGCCTGATCGTAAACGATCTGCATCGCGCGGCCACCAAGGACGTAGCTCGGGCGGACGATGAGCGGGTATTCCAGCTCTTCTGTCTTTGCCATCGCTTCTTCGACGGACTCGACGAGGCAGCCCTTCGGGCGCGCGATACCGAGCTGCCCCATCAGGGTGTCAAAGCGTTCGCGGTCTTCGGCCATATCGATGGATTCATTCGAGGAACCGATGATACGGATGCCGCGCTTGGCCATCGGGGTCGCCAGGTTGATGGCGGTCTGTCCGCCGAACTGGCAGATGACGCCTTCCGGTTTTTCTTTGTCGATGATTTCGAGGACGTCCTGCTCGGTCAGTGGTTCGAAGTAGAGAGAGTCGGAGGTATCGAAGTCGGTGGAAACGGTTTCCGGGTTGTTGTTGATGACGATGGATTTTTTCCCTGCCTTGCGCAGTGCCCAGGAGGCATGGACGGAGCAGTAGTCGAATTCGATGCCCTGACCGATGCGGATCGGGCCGGAGCCGAAGACGACGACAGAGCCCTTGCCCTGCGGCTTCACTTCGTCTTCTGCGCCGTAGGTGGAGTAGTAGTACGGTGTGTGCGCTTCAAATTCTGCCGCACAGGTATCGACCATCTTGAAATCCGGATGGAAATCCAGTTTCTTCTTGAAGTTTTCGACGTCTTTCGGTGTGACTTCAGCGAAGTGTGCAATGGCTTCATCCGGCATCTGGATGCGTTTCGCCGCTTTCAGTGTCTCTTCGGTGAGGCCTTCCTTCATGAGGCGGCGTTCCATCTTGATGATGTTCTGGATCTTGTAGATAAAGAAGAGGTCGATCTTGGTGATGCGGTTGATCTCTTCCGGCTCGATGCCGCGGCGCAGGGCTTCGGCAAGGACGAAGATCCTTTCGTTGTCGATGCGGGAGAGCAGGCAGCGGATATCATAGAGGGACTGACCGTCGAGTTTCTTCAGGTGCAGGTAGCCTTCCCCGACTTCCAGCGAGCGGAGGGCTTTCAGGAGCGAGCCTTCGAGCGTGCGGTCGAGTGCCATGACTTCGCCGGTCGCTTTCATCTGGGTACCGATGGCACGATCTGCGAGGGTGAATTTTTCGAATGGCCAGCGCGGGAATTTGCATACGACATAGTCGATGGATGGTTCGAAGCAGGCTTTCGTATTGCCGGTGATGGCATTGGTGATCTCATCGAGATGCAGGCCGAGGGCGATCTTCGCTGCGACTTTCGCGATCGGGTAGCCGGTGGCTTTCGATGCGAGCGCGGAGGAACGGCTGACACGCGGATTGACTTCGATGACATAGTACTGGTTCGTCTTGGTGTCAAGGCCGTACTGGACATTGCAGCCGCCTTCGATCTTGAGGTAGCGGATGATGTCGAGAGATGCGGTACGGAGCATCTGATACTGGCCATCGGTCAGCGTCTGGGTCGGAGCGACGACGATGGAGTCACCGGTATGGACACCGACCGGATCGATATTTTCCATGGCGCAGACGATGATGCAGTTGTCTGCACTGTCTCGCATGACTTCGAATTCGACTTCTTTCCAGCCGGCGATGCTGCGTTCTACGAGGATCTGATTGATCGGGGAGAGCTTGATGCCGCGGTTCGCGATTTCTTCCATTTCGTAGCGATCATGTGCGATGCCGCCGCCGGTGCCGCCTAAGGTGTAAGCCGGACGGATGATGACCGGATACCCGATCTTATCCGCAAAGGCGATGGCTGGTTCCAGTTCCTCGAAAATTTCAGATTCTGGAACTGGCTGATGGATCTCTTCCATCGCATCCTTGAAGAGTTCACGGTCTTCCGCATGCTTGATCGCATGGAGGGACGAGCCTAAGAGCTTCACGCCGTACTGGTCAAGGACACCGGCATCCGAGAGCTGGACAGCCATATTGAGGCCGACCTGCCCGCCCAGTGTCGCGAGCAGTGCGTCCGGGCGTTCTTTCTTGATGACTTCTGTCACGAATGGCAGAGTGATCGGTTCGATATAGACACGGTCAGCGATATCCACATCTGTCATGATGGTGGATGGATTGCTGTTCACCAGGACGACTTCCACGCCCTCTTCACGAAGGGAGCGGCAGGCCTGGGTACCGGCATAGTCAAATTCCGCAGCCTGTCCGATGACGATCGGGCCGCTGCCGATGACGAGGACTTTCTTCACGTCTTTATTGATCATTTTTTGAATTCCTCCATGGCCTTGGTAAATTCGGTGAAGAGATAGAAATTATCCTTCGGTCCCGGGGAGGCTTCCGGATGGTACTGGACAGCCTGGATCGGAAGGGTCTTGTGACGGATGCCTTCGATGGTGCCGTCATTGACGCTTCTGTGGGTGACTTCGATGCATTCCGGAAGGTCGTCATCGGAGATCGCATAACCATGGTTCTGGCTGGTGATATAGACGCGGCCCGTGCGAAGATCCTTGACCGGATGGTTCGCTCCGCGATGCCCGAAGGGCAGCTTGAAGGTGTGACCACCGAGTGCTGTCGCGAGCATCTGGATACCAAGGCAGATGCCGAAGATCGGTTTCTTTCCGATGAGCTTCTTGACGGTCTCTACGACGAATGGTACATCCTGCGGGTCCCCCGGTCCAGGAGAGAGGAAGATGCCGTCCGGATTTCCTGCCAGCAACTCTTCGGCAGACGTATGCGCCGGGAAGACATGGACGGTGCAGTCATTGGCCGCAAGCGAGACGAGGATATTCTTTTTAAGGCCGCAGTCAAGCAGGGAGACCTGATATTTCCCGTCACCATAGGTATAGGGATAGTCGGTCGTCACGCGCTCTACCTGATCTCTGTGGAGCGGCTTTGCGAGTTCTTCGGCGATGAATGCATCACTTCTGTCTGCCGAAACGATGATCGCTTTCATGACGCCCTGGGTACGGACCATGCGTGTCACGGCACGGGTATCGACATTGTAAAGGCAGGGTACATGGTATCTTTCGATGAAATCGGTGATCTTTTCTTTGCATTCCCAGTTCGACGGATGCTCTGCGATCTGGTCAAGGACGAAGCCTGCTGCTGCCGGCTTTCTATTCTGCATGAAAAGATCATTCGCGCCATAGTTACCGATGAGCGGGTAGGTCAGGGTGAGGATCTGCCCTTCATAGGACGGATCTGTGAAACATTCCTGATAGCCTGTCATGCCGGTATTGAAGACCAGTTCCCCCAGCCCTTCGACAGAGCCTAAGAGGTCGCCTTCGAAACGGGCGCCGTTTTCCAAAATCAAGAGGCCTTTCATTTGAGCACCTTTCCTTCTTTCATGACAATCTCTCCATCCACGATGGTCATGACCGCTTTGCCTTTCAGCGTCAGCCCTTCATAAGGAGTGAAGAGGGATTTCGTATATAGATCCTGTCCGTGGACAGTCCATTCTTTATCCGGATCGATCAGCGTAATATCTGCCGGAGCACCTTCTGTCAGGACGCCGCCTTCGATGCCGAGGAGCTTTGCCGGGTTCACACTCATCAGCTCGACGATCTTGTCGATGGTGAAGCCCTCCTGATGGTAGAGCACCGTCAGCGTCGAGGCGAGAGAGGTCTCAAGACCTGCGATGCCGTTCGGCGCACAGTTGAAGGGAACATCCTTTTCTTCATTGCAGTGCGGAGCATGGTCCGTCATGATGGCATCGATGGTGCCATCCTTCAGCCCTTCGATCAGCGCTTTTCTGTCTTCGTCCGTACGCAGCGGCGGCGCCATTTTGAAAGCCGCTTCATAGTGCTTCAGCCATTCGTCGGTGAAATAGAGGTGCTGCGCGGTGACTTCTGTCGAGCAGTTCACACCCTTCGCCTTAGCCTCGCGGATCAGATCGACGGCCTTGCCGCTCGATACATGCGCGATGTGGATATGACAGCCGGTCAGCTCCGAAAGGAGCAGGTCGCGAGCGACTGCGATATTTTCCCCTGTCGCCGGACGTCCGGTGACGCCCATCGCATAGGAGACCTTGCCTTCATTCATGAAGCCGTGTCCGCACATCGTCATATCTTCCGCATGGTCGATGACCATCTTGCCGAGCTGATCCGCATACTCCATGGCGCGGCGCATGAAATTCGCACTCTCTACATAGTGTCCATCATCCGAGAAAGCGACAGCGCCATCCACTGCCATATCCCCCATCTCCGAAAGCTGCTTGCCTTCGAGATCCTTGGAGATCGAGCCGATCACGGAAACCTTCACGACACCAGTCTCAGCTATGCGGTGCTTCACATCACGCAAAACCGCCGCATTGTCGATGACAGGCTTCGTATTCGCCATAGTCGCGACACGGGTCACACCGCCGGCAGCCGCTGCCTGTGTGCCTGTATAAATATCTTCCTTGGCTTCCTGTCCCGGTTCACGCAGATGGACATGCATATCGATGAGACCCGGTGTGACGAAAAGTCCCTTCGCATCGATTTCTTCTACCTCTTTGCCAGCCGCGCTGACATTCTGGCCGATTTCCTTGATCTTTCCATCTTCCACCAGGATATTTGTCACTTCATGCTGGTGCTTGGCCGGGTTTACGATGGTACCATTCTTAATTAAGAGCATCAATGTCTTTCCCCTCCGTCAGTGTCAAATATTCCAAAGCCATACGTACAGCTACGCCATTTCTGACTTCTTCCTGAATCCAGGATGCTTCATCGTAGGCTACATCATAACCGATTTCAATGCCTCTGTTCATCGGGCCCGGATGGATCACTGCCACATCCGGCTTGCAAAGTGCAAGGCGCTTCTGATTGATACCGAAAAGGCGTGCATATTCACGGGTCGTCGGGATGAATCCGCCAGCCGCTCTTTCGAGCTGGATACGGAGGATATTGATCGCATCCGCATCTTTCAAAGCCGTCTCCAGATCATCATCCACGATGCAGCCCATCGCTTCCAGTTCCTTCGGGACCAGTGTACGCGGTCCCACCAGATGCACTTCGGCTCCCAGCTTTGTGAAGCCTATGATATCGCTTCTTGCGACACGGGAATGCAGCACGTCACCGATGATGACATACTTCATCCCTTTGATCTTCTTTCCTGCTTCCTTCATGGTGAAGAGCTCCAGAAGCGCCTGGCTCGGATGCGCATGGGCGCCATCGCCTGCATTCAGCACGACCGGCACCTTCACCTTAGGGCTCATGACCTTAGACGCAAAAAGAGCAGCCCCTTCAGAAGAATCACGAATGACCACTGCATCCACTCCCATCGCGGAAACGGTCAGCAATGTGTCTCGCATACTTTCACCCTTCGTCATCGAGCTGCCACTCTTTGTAATGTTGATCACGTCGGCTCCCAAATACTTACCGGCAAGCTCGAAAGAACTACGAGTTCTGGTAGATGCTTCGGAAAACACCGTTACGATAGATTTGCCTTTCAGGAAATCTTTTTTCTTATTGTTAGATAACACAATTTTTTTCATCTGTGCTGCTACTTCTAAGATCCGCTCAATCTCTTCGGCTGTGAAATCAGCTAGCCCAAGAACACTGCGGCCTTGTAGTGAAATCGTGCTCATGCCGGCCTCCTTGAATCAACGCATAGAATGGGATTCTATGATAAATAGTTATCCCTATAATCATAAAGGGTAATTCACACTTTTTCAATAGCATAAGGGTATTAAATTTTTATTATGAAGAGAGCATGATGTTTAAGAAAGCACTGATCCGATCGCACATCCCGATCGCTAGGGAAACGCAATCTATAATCCCCTACTTCTCACTCGCTCCCACCGCCGCCAGAATCACTTGAGCGAAAGCGGGCGGGATGAAATCCTTTCCCAAATGGTCGGCGAGCGAGCGCCCGATGATGACCCCCTTATTTCCATAGAGCCAGGCAAAGTAATAAAACTCGAGTGCCTTCTCATCTCTGGGATTGATATTCGACAATTTCCTTGGCGGATAGTAGCCCTTTGGGATGGCGAGCTTTGCGCCTGCCTTTTTGACAAGCGCTGAACTCACAAGATTCCCCCCCTCCGTGATATCTGCGATGACCGCATCTAAAAGACGTCGGCCATTCCGGGAAAGGCATGCCTTCACGACATCCATTTCATAGCAGATATAGTCCGTATAGAAGACACCCGCACTCTTTTTGTGTTCCCCCATCACATCGCGATCATAGAGCGAGACGACAGGCACATGGAAGCGGCGGATGAGGGAAGCGATCTTTGAGATCGAGCTTTCACCCCTCGCATTGATGAGGCAGATGCCATAGTGGTCGAAGCGGATCCCCAGCGTCTTTGCAAATCCAGCAAAGGAACCATACTCTGTCTCGCCCTCGACAAGAACCGCCGCCCTCGCATAGAGCGCCTCCTTCACCTCCGGGAAATGCATGATGAGGTGCTTCTCGATTTCCCTGTCAAAATGAAATGAGGCACCGCAGGCGGCCTGCACCAGCTTCTTCTCATCCCAGTAGAGGCGGATGATCTGCCGGTAATCATTCACCAGCGCATCTGTCGAATGCGTCACGACAAAGAGCTGCCCCGAAAGCCCATCGACGCCCAGAAGCGTCTGCACCAGCTTCAAAAAAAACGGCTCCTCATTCGACAGAACCATGTGACAGAAAGAAAGCATCGCCCGCTGCAGGTAAGGGTGGAGATGGAGCTCCGGCTCATCTACACTGACGAGCAGCGATAAAAAGCGCCGCCCCTTCGCATCCGTCGTCACCATGTGCTCGAAGGAAATGGCGCGGCTTGCCTTTTTCTTCATCATCTGCATCAGCAGGACAAGCGCCGTCCGCGCCATCAGGCAAGCCGTACGCTGGTACGAAGAGCCATCTCCCCTTTCCCCAAACAGCGTCTCAAGCAGTGAGAGCGCCGCCTGCGATGGATGCTCCTTCGGCAGGGAAATCCCGATCCCCTTCTCTCTAAACATCGTCTCCACCTCAGAAATAACTGCCGGGGACTCCGCGAAATAATGCTGCAAAAGAGAAAGCAGCTCTCCCATTGATGCATGAGCCATCATCCTGCGCGGCATCTCACACAGGGAAAAATCGATATAAAAAAGGCATCGCAGGTACTCCAAGGGCAGCTGCCGCCCGCTTGCCCGATCAAAGAGACGTGGCACCACTTCCTGCACCGCCTGCACCAGATAGAGCTCTGCGGTCTCCCCTCCCGCCTCTTCGGCAAGCACCAGCCGTATCTCGATGGGATGGTCTGCATCAAGGAAATCGCCTTCACGGAATCCATACCCATGGCTGATCCACTTCAAGAGGCAAAGGAAATTGCTCTTACCGATATTGTTATCCCCCACCATATAGTTCACCTGTCTGTCAAATTGAAAGACGACATGGCGGAAGGTGCGGTAGTTATCAATGGTCATGGATGAAATATGCATGATCTCCTCCTCAGAAATGCGTTCATGTGCATACTCTTACCTATTATTATATGCATCCTGCCAGCAGACTGCAAAAAGCAAAATACGCCGCGTAAAGATGCACCAATTTGAACAGCTTAAAACAGGCATGAAGAAGATGGATCAAGTACCTTATAAAGCCGTATCCTTCGATCCAATCTGTGTTTCACCAATTTTCTCACGCAAAAACGGGCAGCCAAGTTTCTCTACTTGGCTGCCCGTTCAGCAAAACGAATAAGGCATCTGCTTCTGCCCCGTGAACCTTGAGAGGATCTTCATGAGGCTTTCGTGCATGGCTTACTTGCTCTTTTTGCTTCTGAAATACTGCATAGCGAAGACGCCGCCCAGTACGACAACGCCGATGATGTCGGTCAGGATGGTCGGATCGATGAGGCAGAGACCGCCCGCCAGAAGGAGAAGCCGCTCCAGGATATTCGCCTTGCAATAGAGCTGCCCGATCATGGCACCCGAGACGCCGACCATACCGATAAGCGCGGTGACAGTGGTTTCCATGACGGAGAAGAGTGTCGCATTGATGCCCAGGATTTCAGGGGAAAGGACAAAGACATATGGGATAATGAAGGCCGCAATGCCGAGCTTCGAGGCATTGACACCAGTCTTCAAGGGGTCACCGCCGGAGATCGCAGAGCCTGCGAAAGCAGCCAGCGCAACCGGCGGGGTGATATCGGCGATGATGCCGAAGTAGAAAACAAACATATGCGCAGCCAGGATCGGCACACCGAGGGAGATGAGAGCCGGGGCAGCGATGGTCGAAGTAATGACGTAATTCGCTGTGGTCGGCACACCCATACCGAGGATCAGTGAGGTGATCATGGTGCAGAAGAGAAGCAGGATGAAGTTGCCTGCAGCGATATCGACAAGAGCCGAAGCCAGTTTCAGACCGACACCTGTCTTGGTGACGATACCGATGATCATACCGGCGGAAGAGCATGCGATCAGTACGCCGAGCGCACCTCGCGCACCTTTGATGAGACCGTCAATGATATCAGCGATGCTCATGCGGGTATTCGCACGAAGCATGGCAGAAGCGATAGAAATGAAGATACCGGCAAGCGCCGCTTTCATCGGGGTGTAGCCGGAAACCAAAAGACCGATGATGGCGATCAGCGGGATCGCCAGATGCCCTTCTTCTTTCAGGATCTTGCCCCATGGCGGGAGCTCGCTTCTCGGTGTGCCCTGCAGGTTATTCTTTTTCGCTTCGAAATGTACCCCGAGGAAAACACCAATGAAGTAGAGAATGGCAGGAACGATGGCAGCCTTGACGACTTCCATATATGGGATACCGACGAATTCCGCCATCAGGAAGGCGGCTGCGCCCATGATCGGCGGCATCAGCTGGCCGCCGGTAGAAGCGGCTGCTTCTACGGCACCGGCGAAATTCTTGTGATAGCCCAGTTTCTTCATCATCGGGATGGTGAAGGAGCCGGAGCCTACGACGTTCGCTACCGAGGAACCGGAGATCGTACCCTGCAGGGCCGAGGAAATGACAGCGACCTTAGCCGGTCCGCCGGATGCCCAGCCAGCGATGGCATTGGCGATATCGATGAAGAATTTCCCAAGACCTGTCTTTTCCAGATACGCACCGAAAAGGATGAAGAGGAAAATGAAGGTGGAGGAAACACCCATCGGGATACCAAAGACGCCCTCTGTCGTGAAGAAGAGGTGTCCGACCATCTGCTTGATGGTGAGCCCGCGATGTGCGAGCGGCCCGGGAAGGTACGGTCCGAAGAACCCATACGCAAGGAAGCAGCAGACAACAATGACGATCGGAAGGCCTACGATACGGCGAGCCGCTTCGATGATCATCACGATGCCAAGCACCCCGATCACGGTATCCGTCGGAGTGACGGTGCCGGCGCGCAGGATGAGCTGCTGGTAGTTCACAAGAATGTAAATGGGGGGGATCATCGCAAGGACAGCAAGTGCCACGTCGATCGGATGGAAACGCCCCTCCTTGACCCAGGCTTTCTTCGTCGGGCAGAGAAGATAGACGAGGCAGATACCGAAGGACAAGTGGACGCAGCGCTGGATCATCGCATCCAGTGCGCCGAAAAACCCGGTATAGATCTGGAAGAGCGAGAAGCAAATACAGATGACTGCGATGACTTTGGCACAGATGCCTTTGTATTCCGCTGTATTTGACTCTTTATCCAGCTCTTTTAACTTCTTCTGCAGCTCCTCAGACATTTCTCCATTTTCAGAAACGCCTTCAGCCTGCACGTTCTTTTTCTCTAAATCAGCCAATTGTATCAACTCCTAATTTCCTTTTTCTTATACAGCACCTGGTACAGCGGTGCTACATACAGATGAAGTTCCTTTCCCAAAGGCATAAGGCTTGCCAGGTCATACTCCGTATCTCCGACATAGACCTTTTCTTCATTCGTCACGCCGTTACGGATCGACAGCTCCGGATAGGGACGGTTCATGTTATCCAGAATAAACCAACCGTCTTCTTCGCGGAAATCGCCATCTTCTTTGGAGAAAGGAAGTCCTACCCCCATGGATTGGTATTTTGTAGACTTCAGTACGAGCCCCGTCGCCATGTCATTGACTTCAAGGTACTCGTGAATCATCGTCTTCTGGACCGAGTGCCTGTACACCAGTGTCACCGGTGTACCCGGACGCACCCGCTGCCTGATGATGAATCCGTCTGCTGTCTGTCCGAAAAGATAGTCCTGACGAACAAACCAGCCTCCCACGGTCACTATCACACAGACGATCATCCCGAAAACGATAAGTATGGTTTCTAATTTCCCGTTTTTCTTTTTCTTCATGAAATGAAAGTGAGAACGGACTCCTTAGATGAGCCCGTTCTCCCTCCTTCCTATAAGGGAAAGCGCTGATCAGATCAGTGTTTCGATATGGATTGAACTTGAATACGCCACATGCTTGCCGTGCCAGAGGCTCCCGATTACTATGCGGAAGGTGCATCGCGCCTCCCCCATTCAATGTACAAAACCCGCTGAGCCTTAGAGGCTTCTGCATGTTGCCGGATGACCGCCAGCTTATTTAGCTTTCAGATACTTTTCAGCGCCGGCATTCATCTTGATGGACATGCCTTCCAGAGCAGTATCCTTGGTGATGTACTTGCCGACAGCATGAGCAGCTTTCATACGGTCAAGGTGTTCGTAGATGGCTTTGACGATCTGTTCGCCGAGATCATCAGAGAGTTTATCGGTGGTAACGATGACGCATTTCACGGCTACGGTGCTGACATCCTCTTCCTGTCCAGGATAGGTGCCCTTCGGTACGGTGATCTTGGTGAAGTATGGATACTGCTTCATCAGCTTGTCCGCATGTTCTGCATCGATATTGACCAGTGCTGCGGATTTATTGGCAGCCAGATCCTGGATCGCTGCGGTCGGGAAGCCTGCGACGACGACACCGACATCGACATTGCCATCCTTCAGTGCATCAGCAGCTTCGCCGAAGGAGAGATACTGTACATCGATATCATCATAGGTCAGACCATATGCACCGAGGATCTGACGAGCATTGGCTTCTGCGCCGGAGCCGGAAGCACCGACAGCGACCTTTTTGCCCTTGAGGTCAGCGATGGATTTGATGCCTTTGTCAGCGGTGGTGACGAACTGGACAGTTTCCGGATAGAGTGCAGCGATACCGCGGATGTTTTCTACCTTGTTGTCCTTGAACATTTCCTTGCCGTTGGCTGCATAGTAAGCGATATCATTCTGGATGAAAGCGATGTCGACAGAGCCGTCTTTCAGCATATTGACATTGGCTACAGATGCACCGGTAGACTGTGCGGATGCATTCATGCCTTTGATATTCTGGTTCAGCAGTTCAGCAAGCGCACCGCCCAGTGGGTAATAAGTACCAGCAGTACCACCGGTAGCGATGTTCAGGAACTGTTTTCCGCCGCCTGCAGAAAAACCGGAATCGCCGCAGCCTGCAATCAGAGCTGCACCTGCGACACAAAGAGCACCTGCCATGATCATTTTCTTCATTGCTTTTTTCATAATAGTCGACCTCCTACGTCTCCCCCAAGTGGAAAGCATGTCCTCCATGAGATGAATTCCACTCTTATGCTTTCCTAAAAAACAGGATGCCTTTCGAGACTCCATCCGCAAAATGAAATAATATTCAAAAAAATGCAAATACCTTGAACTCTCAAAAGCACTCCCGCACCGGAGTAAAGTACAAAAAAAGCAGCAGACAAAGAGAAAACTATCCTGTCATGCTGCAGCTTCTTTGCTCCAAGTGTTATTAAGTTGGTATTATCATACTACTTTTCAAAGTCTTTGTAAAGTAGGCTTGGCTGAATTCCTTTATTATTCTGATATTTTCCGCTGTCATATCGGTCTGCCTCCCCCAAAACGGTATGGAAATAGATCTGGCAGATCTCTACGCCTGCATAGATGCGGATCGGCTGTACGCAGAACATTTCCAGCGTCCAATACCCTGAGAAGCCCACATCTCCAAAGCCTGCCGTTACATGGATGAAAAGACCCAGACGCCCGATGGATGAGCGTCCCTCGAGCATCGGTACGAAGCATCTCGTTTTTGTATATTCATGCGTCCGCCCCAGGTAGAGCTTATTCGGCTGCAGCACATAGCCTTCCTCGGGGATATGGAGCAGCGTGCCTTCATTTCTCTTCTTCATGTCGAGCTCATAGTTATCATACACCATCAGCTCATCCGCCAGAGTCAGGTTGTAGCTGTTCGGATTCACTTTCTTCGGATCAAAGGGATCGATGATGATTTCTTCCCCCATATGTCGCACGATTTCTTTGCCGGATAAAATCATTTCAGTTTTCTTCCTTCCTCTATAAAAATTTTTCGATGCGTAAGCATCCGCCTGCGGCTGAAAGGTGCCTTCGCCTTCTCTCCCGCGACAAGGCCATAGAGCTTTCTTTCCCTTTCGGAGATCCGAGGAGACACCAGAAGCTCGCCCGCATCGGAAAAAGAGATGAGATGTGCGGAGAAAAGTGCCGCATGGGTCGGACAAAGCATGAGCCCCTTTTGCGACTCGCCATGAGTCCCATAAGGGACCGCATGGAGAAGAGAGATCCGATCTGCCCCGCACACGATGCAGCAGGGGTGCGCCCCCATCGATTTTCTTTTGAAATCCGCATTTTTTGAAAACCGCTTTCGGATCTCATCGACCGTATGCGAAGACGAGTGGGAAAAGAGACTTCCCTCGCATCCATAGGCTGTCTCATCGCTCTCAAGCAGCTGGCGAATATCATCCAGATGCCAGATATCCGCATCCATGATCTCTCGGTACGCTCTTACGGCCTCAGGCTTCAGCACCCAGAAATAGGTACCGTTATCGTCCTCACTCCCATCGAAAACATACTCCCATGGCGAGCGGCGGACACGAGAGGCGGGCGTTTCGGAAAGACGAAATTCTCCTGTCTCTTCCTCTCTAGGCGTCTCGTCCTTCTTCTCGCTCGCATGATAGGTCAAAAGACCTCCCGACTCATACATCTCACGGATCTTATTCCCCGCCCAGCCGACACCTGCATTCAGTGCCCGATACTCCAGATGGAGCGCCTTCGCTATATTCTTTGCGTTATCCATATAGTCTTCGGAGTGATAGAGCCGCGAGAAGATCTGCATCATCAGCGCACTCATGACCGTCTTATCCGCCATAAGCGAGAGCCATCCCTCTGTCGTGATCTCGTCCCACCGCTTCAGCCCTTTCCGTCTGGCCATCTCGTCGCCTCCCTGCTCTCACTCTATTGTCGTCACAAAATTATTTTTCATTATAGCATCTTTCCTCAGGAAAATGTAGATAGGACGGCAGAAAATAGGGACTGTCGGACAGGATTAACCCACGGGTCGCCCTTTGCTTGTTTGCGAAAGAGGGAGCGCGGGGTCTATTGGTTCAACGGGTTCTACCGGTTCAACAGGGGGTGCGGCGCATAATAATTGAAAGCGCCGCAGAGTTTTGATAGCGCTTCGCGCCGTCGTCATCCCGAGCGTAGCCGAGGGATCTCTATGGCACTACGGTCAGTATCACATAGGCACTGATACGGAAACGACGCCTTGGTGCTGCGTATTTCTGCGTTCACACATACATCGTTTCCCGGTCTGCAAGAAAGATTTCTCGCTTGCGCTCGAAATGACGATACGAGAGTCTGACGTCTCTTAGTCTCCTAGCCACCAGCCACTCATCCCTGTTTTCAAGCGCGAGGAGGCCCGGATCAGTTGCAAATGCTTCTCAAAACTCATGCCAGACTTGCTCACATCTGCTATAATAGGTAGAAGTGTAATTTATAAAATGTAGAGAAACGCTGAGGCAATGAGCAAGGGAAACACTGATTCAATCGTTGTCTGATTTCATTCTTGGATTTTTATACAGAGCAAGGAATCATCTGACGCGAATAGCGAGCTATTTAAGGAAGATAATGACGAAGCTATGTATAAAAATCCATATGAAATCTGACTCTGCGATTGAATCAGCGTTTCCCTAGATGCGGGTTCGTCTCTGCATCTGTCAGTCCCTCACAAAAGGTGAATACTATGGATAATTTTATCGGAAAACATCTGCTGGTCGACTGCTATGGCTGTGTGCAGGAAGAGATCACTTCTTCCAAGAAACTGATCTCTGTCATGAATCAGGCGGCCAAGAATCTAGGTATCGAAGTCGAAGATACCTTCTTCCATGAGGACGAGGAAGAGATCACACTCGCTGCTTATGGAAAGAAAGCCCATGTTTGCATCCACGCTTACCCGCAGCTCGGCTATGCCGCTGTAGACATCTACAGCTTTGACTGTGACATCCTCCCCGCCCGTGCGATGGCCGTCCTTCGCAGTGCTTTGGAGCCGGAGAAGATCCGTGCCACCTCCGTCAAGAGAGGGAATATTGATCCAGACATGAAGCCGAATATCCGCTCCCGCTCGACAGCAATGCACAAATTTAAAAATACAGGACATCACATGACCCAGGCCGGTAAGAAGGTCGCCAATTTCATGGTGCATAGAAACGAGAAAAGAGACACGCTGGGACCGGAGTAAGACCATGAGGGATCAGGGAAGCGCTGATTGAGAGCTCGATTTCACGAGAAGGCATTTCCCATGAAATCGAGCGCCTTTTTACTGCCCGTTAGCACGCCCTCTCATCCCTAGTTAAAAAACAACAAAAAAGGAGCTGTGAAGAAATGAATCCTCATTTCTTCACAGCTCCTTTTTACTTTGCTTTCATTTGGTTCAGGGTTCAGGGTTCAGGGCTCTCGTGGCGGCTTCGCCGCCTTTTTTTTAGAAGATGGTATTCTCGTATCGCAGCCTTCCCCTCTAGGGCAATGCTA
>OIXX01000280.1_pt1 | contig 35645 bp, 28 predicted proteins | sample 1588161 | NCBI WGS metagenome assembly OIXX01 (sample SAMN03283274) | human gut metagenome | biome: human-associated habitat; material: feces | host: Homo sapiens | place: Peru | collected 2012
AACTGAAGTTTTTCACTCTCAAACCTTCAAACAAACAATTCAAAACAGCTTCTAAGATTAACCTGAATATAGTGCCCCCAAGGTTCCGCATATCATTCAATAATATGCCATAACACCGAGGTGCGTGAGGATATTCACACTTGGAAGAGCAATTCGCTGACTGTCAGGCTGATGATGTTTTAGGTGCACACGATTTCTCACACCTGGAAGTCCGGAACACCTGTAGAACGTTCTGTACCGAGGCCGCTGACTCACAGGTGTGCAAACATACTCGCACCTAAAACATCAACTCTTTAGATATCAATTAGATGCCGTTTTACGTGCGTATAGTTTCTCACACCTGGAAGAACAATCAGAAGTTTCTTTGATGACTTCCAGGTGAGAGTATGATTCTTTTTAGAAGGAATATCCCAAGCTGAGGTATGGGTAGAAAACGGACTTGGACAAGCCATATTTCCCGATTCCGTACGATGGACTTAAGCCGCAGCGGAACACCAGACCGTTCTCCGCGCGAAGACGGTAACCGACATTCGCGTAAAGGAAATTTCCCCACTGCGTCGTTCTCACTTCCTTCGGAGCAGTTCCCGTGGAACCATCAGGCAAGGTCACCGTCTTGCTTTCCGTAATCTTGTCAAAATACACCCCGTTGGACATTCCGGCTCCGATCTCGAAATGATGTTTTCCTCTACCTGCCAGGTAGTTGATCTCCACCGGCACGCCGACACCATGAATCTCGTACCAGTTCCCGATGCCGAAACCGTACCCGACACCGACCGCGAAACCCAAACCCGAATCCCCTTTGAACCTTGCGTCATAAGAGGCACCGACCACATTGGCGGCCCCGAACAGATCCAACCGCACATTCCGATCCTGAGCCATTACTACCGGAGACAGCGCAATGGCCAATAATAATGCTACAACCTTTTTCATAATAAAACGTATTATTTCCGACTGCAAAGTCGGGCAAAAGGATTGATATGGTAATGGAAAACAGTTTCACTTTTGGCAAATATAATTTCCTAATCCTTAATTTGTTACAGACAAATTGAGTTTCACGTTCTCATTTCGCACAGTTTAATCAGCTTATTTTCAATACATTAATCAAATACTTGTAACATATCACGATTAGTAAAGTACAGACTGTCAAGCAATTACATTAATCACAGCATAAATTCCGAGAAAAGAGCCTTGTTTTCACCATCCAACCTTGCGATTTTTTCTTCTCAGCATCACAAAAATAGCGCATGGCCATATCCTATTTGCGCTTAACGCAGAAGATCGGGAGGATGAATATCACGGCGAGTATGGAGAAGAGCATGCCGGAGATGGTGCCGACGGCGAAGTCGAACCAGAAAACCTCCTCGGGGCCGTCGGTGAGGAACGGGAGGAGGCCGAGGATGGTGGAGACTATGGTGAGGGTGATCGGGTTGATCTTGCGGGAGTAGGCTTTGACATAGAGGCGGATGTTGGCCGCTTCGGCTGGTCGGTGAGTTTGTTTAGTCACAGAGGTGGTCCCTTCGACAGGCTCAGGGACCGATGCACTGAGGAGGGACTGGTATGTGGTGATGAGGTAGATGCCGGCGTTGACGACTATGCCGCTGAGCATCACGAAAGCGGCGAAACCGCCCTGATCGAAGGAGAAGTCCGATAGGCCGAAGGCAAGGAAGAGGCCGATGAAAGAGACCGGAACCATAAAGATCACGGCGAGCGGGTAACGGAACGACTCGAATGTCATCGCAAGCATCACGTACATCACCGCAAGAATCAAAAACAGCAGCCAGGCGTACTGCTGCTTGGCGGTGTCGAACCAGCCCCAGCCCGGAACCTCGGCCTTGAAACCGATCGGAAGGGCCTCATCGTTCATGTACTTGACCGCCTTCTGAGACAGGGAACGGCTGAGTTCCCAACTACCGATGAAGTCGTAGCATACAACAAGCTCGTAGGACTGGTTGCTCTTTCTGATTGTCAGACCTGTCCGCTGCTTGTCGATGCCCCCGACACTCGAAAGCGTCATTTTCTTCTGACCGACATCTATCGGAGAGTTAAGAACGTGCCAGAGATCGTATCTGTCCAGATCCGAGGAACGGAGGACAACATCGACGGCTCCACCATCATATTCAGAAGTTCCGATCTTCCGTTCGTACAGTAAGGATCCCAGAGCGTTGTAGTAGGCGTAAGGATTGATGTCGGCGAGCGTCATCCGCCCAAAATCATAATCCAGCACAAACTCAATCGAAGGGCGGCCGTTCCAACCTCCCGACCAGATCTCCGCGCCCTGGACACGGCGGTTTGTGGAGAGATAGGCCATCAGCTTCTCGGCATATCGGCTGAGTTCCTGATAGTTGTAGCCCTTCAGCGAGATGCGGTTGCTCTTGGAGGACGAGACGATGTTGTTGTTGAAATTATTGTCGTCTATTCCGGAGACCCTCCAGTTCGCCCCGCCGAAATTGATCGCCATCCTCGTGACCTCGGACTTCAGCACAGAAGGGAAACCTGAGTTCTCATACTCAGGCTTGAACTCCACCGAAATCTCGGCGTTGTCGTAGGAATATATCGACGTGGTAAATACGGAGATCTCATCGAACTTCGACAGATAATTCTCCATCGCCCTCACGACATCATTCAACTGGTTCACGGTACAGCCTTCAAGCATGCCGGCATTGATGATCAGACGTTTCTTTTCAGGCTCCCGGTAGAAATTGGAGCGGTTCAAGGATTTGTAAAACAGACCGAAGGAGGAACTGGCTATCTTGTCTATCAACTGACGGTTCCTGTCGTAAGGTTTCCAGGTGACAATCTTGTCCAGAAATCTGTCGAACCTGTCCGCCTTGTCCTTGTCATAATCAGACAGACGGGTAGGGAGCAGACAGAGCGGGATTCCAAACGCCACGATGAACAAAAGGACATACACCCAACGATGCCTCACCCCCCAGCCGATGTAGGAAGCGTAGAACCTGTTCCAACGCAGGATCCGGCGGAGCTTCCTTGGGGAACGCCCAGACTTGCCACCCGACATTCTTACAGGAATATATTCCATCAGCGACGGGATGAACAGGTAGGAGATGATCAGCGACAGTCCCAAGTTAATGACAATCACCCAGATGAAGTCCACGAGGTTGGCTTTTTCCTTTTCAGGAAGCAGAAGGACCATCATCAATGCGCCGACAGTCGTGGCCGCGGCCGAAAGGATGGACGGGAAAGCCTTCCGGTCTTTGAAATGGGCGTAGTGGTCGATCATCACGATCGAGGTGTCGATGATTATTCCGAGAGAGACCGTGATTCCGGCAAGGGTGTAGATGTGGATCTGAAGACCTGCCAAACTGTAGATCATCAAGGCGGTCAAGACGTTGACCGTCAGAGTGAAGACAATGATCAGCATATACCGCCACGACCTGTTGATCAGGAACACGAACAGCAGCAGAATCAGGATGCAGAGGGCGGTCCGGACGTAGATCTTGCCGAGTTCCTCGCTGACATACTCAGAGGAATCGTAGGCGATGCCGGCGGTGATTTCCGAAGGGAAGCCTTTCTGAAGCTCCGCCATCCTTTCCTTGACGGCGGAAGCGACAGTCAACAGGTTGGCCGAAGAAGCTATCTCCACCGTCAACGTGATGGTGTTCAAACCGTTGACACGATAGTAACTTGACGGCACCGCTTCCTCATAGCGCCACTGGGCAACGTCCCCGATGTGAATCACACGGCCTTTGAAATTACCTACGGGAATCGATCCGAAATCCTTGTCCGAGGCTTCTTTAAGACGCACCGTCATCAATCCTTCAGAGGTTTCCGTCATTCCGAGGATTTCCTCACGGTAATATGAATTGAAGGCCGATGCGATCTCATCGGCGGTGACTCCTACGGACTGGATCTTGTCGGCGTCGAACGTGATCACCCACTGGAAAGGAACACCGCCGTCCACATTGACCTTGTCCACTCCCGGGATGGCGGCCAAATGGATGAGGACGTGTTCCTTGACATATTTGGAAATCTCCCGGGAAGGGATCCCGCCCTTGACGAGATAGGATATCCGCGAGACCCGTCCGCCGCCAGACAAGGATATTCCCGGATAGGAGACCTCATCAGGAAGGCTTGGGTAAACGTTCCTGATCGCCGAGGCGACCTCGAAGCGCGCCGCGTCCATGTCCGAGCCTTTGCGGAACTTGACAGAGACGGAGCCTGAACCTTTACGTGAAACAGAGGAAATGTCTGTGACATCGCGTATCCCCGCCAAAACTCCTTCAATCTTGGATGTCGCCTCGCTTTCAATGATTTCCGCAGAGGCGTTGGGATAATAAAAAGACACATAGACCGTACGGCCTTCCGTCATCGGGGTGTATTGGATGTTCAGACGCGGCAGCGAAGCCAGCCCGACAAGGGACAGCGCCACCATAATCAGAACGACCGAAAATGGAGAAAGTCTATTTTTTCTTTCTTCCATTGTAGATCGAATAATACAACGCCGGCACGACGAACAGGCTGACAAGGGTTCCGACAAGCATTCCCGCGATGATCACCAGAGACATCGGGTACTGGAGGTCCGCGCCCATGCTACCCCTTGACAGGAATGGACAGACGGCCAGAATGGTTGTCAATGAAGTCATTATGATTGCTTTCACTCTAAGCGATGAAGCGTCGATGACCGCGCGTTCAAGGCTTTCCCCGGCTTTGCGCATCTGGTTGATCGTGTCAATTTTCAGGATGGAATCGTTTATGACGATGCCGGTGATGACAATCAGGCCGATCATCGACATCAGGTTGATGCTGACCCCGAAAATCCACAGAACCAGCAAGGCGACAAAGACATCCACGACAATCTCCGAAAGGATGATCAGCGGCTGGACCAGAGACTCGAACTGGGAGGCCAGAATCAGATAGAGCAGGATTATGGCGACCAGCATTATGATGATCATCTCATCGATCATCTTGCTGTTGGAGAACCAGGAACCAGAATAGCCGACCTCGAAGTCACCATTCTTTCGCACGACGTCACTCACCGCGGCCATCACCTGTTTCACGTCCTTCGACGGAACATCGAGAGCCAAAGGGTAGTAATTGTCCTCCGGGCCTGCGACCAAAGTTTTCAAATCCTCGGCAAAGGTTTGCCGCATAAGATTTGAAACCGGAATCCGGAATGTCTCCCCGTCAAGGCCTTTCTTTTCGATGAAAGTGCCATGCAGGATCTCCGAAAGCCCGGCGGCGTTGGAACCGGTCACCACAGGAACCGTGCTGGTTCCCTGAACTATGTTGAACAGACGGTTCTCATTGAGCGAGTTCCTCAGAATCGACACAAGTTCCGAATAACCGATATCATAAAGCGCAAGCAAGTCAGGATCAGCGACAAACAGAGCGTCAGTCTTTACCGGAGGATCCGCCACGGTCACTCCAGGCAACGTTTCCCTGACCTCGGAGAGCATATTCCTCAACGGTTCGACCTCAACCTCCCTGTTCCTCACTGGGCGAAGGCGCGCCACGAGCGGAGCCTCGTTCCGGGCGAAAACCATGTCGAAGATATTCCCTGAAGCTTCGAATGAATATACCGCTTCCGGATATTCATTCTCCACCTCATCCTTCAATTCACCCAGCACCTTTTTCAATGTGCCGGCATCTTTGCAATTGACGTAGATGGACGCTTCGGAAATTCCTTGGTCACCACTATGACTCAGAATGAATTGCTGAGAACCGACAAGAGCCGTCATCTGCTCCACGCTTCCGGTCAGTTTTTTCTCTAAATCCCTGATCCGCTCCGTGTTACGTTCAATGGAAATGTGTTCGTTCCAGTCAATCTTCATTATCGCGTCCGTCTGGGTCATCTCCGGCAGACGGGATTTCGGCATCTCCAGGAAACAGAACACCAGCCCGACGGTCGAGACGGCAAGAAGGCCCCAGGCGACCGGCCTGTGCCGGATGAACCATTCCATAAGTTTGTCGTCCCAGCGGCGGATCGGTTCGTCAAAGTTGATTTTCTCCAAAAGCGGACTCGGACGGAAACCATCCGAACCCTTGAACCACCAGTAATAATAGACCGGAATCACAAGGATGGTCACGATGTAGGAGGTCAGCAGCACGATGGCCACCGACATAGCCTGATCGTAGAACATCGCCCCGGCGATGCCGCTCATGAATATCAACGGAATGAACACCGCGCAGGTTGTCAGCACGGAGCTGAGCATCGCTCCCCTCACCTCTTTCGTGCCCTCAAGGACAGCGGAGCGCAGGTTCCCTTCACGTTGCCAGCGGCCGGTTATATTATCGACAAGGATGACCGTGTTGTCAGTCATCATTCCGACTCCGAGAAGCAGACCGGAGAGGGATATAATATTCAGGGTCAATCCGATGGCATAGAAGCAGAGCATCGAGAATATCAGCGCCACCGGCATCGTCAGGATCACCAGCACCGGAGAGCGGAAGTCCCTCATGAAGAGGAATATGATGACGCTCGCCAGAAGGAGGGCGACCACGATGTTCTGTAGCAGGTTGTTGATGGTATATTCAAGAAGCTGGGTCTGGTCTCTCGTGATCTCGAAGCTCAACTGAGGGTAGTCGTTCCGGAAACTGTCCATCAGACCGTTCATGGCCGACTTCAGGTCCGACATCTTCGCCTCGCTCTGCTTGATGACGGCAAGACACACGGCATCCTCTCCGTTCGAGCGGACGAGGCCGGTTCGTTTTGCCGGGTGGACGACGACCTTGGCGACGTCCTTTATCTGAAGAAGGCGGCCTTCCTTCTTGAACCAAAGGTTGGCGATGTCTTCACTGGAGGAAGCCCGGGAATCGAATTTGACATTGTAGCGGTACTCTCCGTCACGGATTGTGAGACTGCCAAGGCGGATGTTGGAACTCTTGACACAACTCTCGAACTCATTCATTGTCATCCCTGCCTGGAGTAGCTTGGACTCATCCGGAATTATGAGAATCTCGTCACTGACAAGGCCGCTGACATCGACCATGGCGACTTCGGAGAGTTGTTCGATGCGTTTGCTGATCACGTCACGTGCGAAGCGGCTCATCCGGGTAAAATCCTCCCCTGCCGAGGTGATATTGACAAAAAACGCCGGAATGTCCGTGGCGCTGGCCTTCAAGACCTTAGGCCGGGAGATGTCGCCAAGGCTGGACATGGACCGGTCAATCTTCTCGTTGACCTCAATGAAAAGATAATCGATGTCCGAACCGTGGTTGAACGTAAGCCGGATCGTCCCGCTGCCGTCCTTCGCCTCACTGACGATGTCCTCAAGCCCGTTGATCTGGATAAGCTGCTGGCGCAGAGGCTTCAGCACACTCTCGTCCATCTCTCTGGCCGAAAGTTCCGAGGATGTGGCCTGCACGGTTATGTACGGGATGTCCACATCCGGAACCAACGACACTGGCAGCAGACGTATGCTGACAATGCCCAGAACAACGATGACAAGGGTTATCATCGTCACGGTTATCGGTCTGTCTATCAGATGTTTCAGCATTGCCTACCTTTTTACCAGCACATCAGAGTTGTCCGCCAGATTGAGATTGCCGGAGACAATCACCTGGTCGCCTTCGTTCAGTTCGGCGTTCCTGTCCTTGTTGGCCTCGACCACGTAGGACTCACCATTGGAATAAAGTATCGTGACATAAGTCCAATGTGCCTTGCCGTCATCCGTGCAGGTGAACAGCACGTCCAGATTGTCCCTGATCACCACCGCGCTGCGAGGCACGACAAGCTGTCCCGGAATCATCCTCTCCACGATCACACGGACGTTCATTCCATCGATCAGCGAGCCGTCGTTCCGGACCTGCGCCGTGACGGAGATCTGCCCCTTCTCATCCACGAGAGGATTGATGGCGGTGATTTTTCCGGAATATTCCTTGGTCTCGTCAGCGAACGGGCGTACCTTCACCGGCAGCCCCACCGAGAGGAATGAATATTCCGACTCCATCACCGAGAAATCCACCTCCAGCACACTGTCGTCCACGATCGTGCAGAATGTCCCGGACGGACTCTGGTCGAACGGCTTCTGCTTGATGTCAGCGACACGCCCGGAGAACGGGGCATGGAGAACCGTTCCGGCGATCTCGTAGGACGAGCGCGCGAAATCGTTCTTGGCGGCGGAATAGCCGGATTTCATCTTCGCCATGGCCAAAAGGTCGGCGGGGACCGAGGTGGTGTCCCCGGCGGAATATCCCTGTCCCACAAGATAGTCATACAAATCCAGCTCGGCCTTCTGGAGCGAAAGCCGGGAGGATTCCTGTGACAGTTTCAAGTCGGGACGGTCAACGGTGGCGATGACGGCACCTGAGGAGACATATTCACCATTCCGGACGTTTATCGCCGCGATTTTTCCGGTTGTCCTGAACTGCAGCGCGCTTTTACGACTGGCGACAAGTTTTCCGTTGGACAAGAGTTGACGGGCGAAATCCTTCCTTTCCAATTTCAAGACAGTGACTTCGTTTATCTGAGGGGTGTAGGTCAGTTTCCCGTCCTTCGCCTCCTCCGCCTTTTTGTTTCCTCCGCAGGCAACGGCCATCATGACGAGGCCGAAGGCAAAAAGGGACGCAAGTATATTCTTTCTCATATTCATTGATTCTGAATCATTCAACCATTTCCTTGACGTTGACGTCGATGTCTTTCCCGGAGATGAAATCGTAGAGGGCGTACTTCCGGAGGGTGTAGTAGTAGGTCCAGAAGTTGGAGTAGTCGGTGATGTATTTGGCCATCGCTGACTCGTTGTCGTTCTGGGCGTTGGTGAGGTCGGTCACCGTGGCGGAGCCGCGACGGAACTTGTCCATCATCAGCTCGTACCTTTCGGAGGCTATCTCCATCGCCTTGCGGGAAGCCATGCACTGCTGACGCTGGTTGTTGAACTGGCCGACGGCGGTGAATATCTTCCTGCGGTAGTCGTTCTCGCTCTGGATGTTCTGCGCCTTGACGACCTCCTCGGCGGCCTTGGCCTTCTGCACCTTTCCCTTGCCAAGCCCCCAGTCGAAGATCGGCACGCTGAAAGTCAAACCCACAACCTCCTGGTTCAGAAGATCCTTATAGACATCCGGCAGGCCATTGCCGGTCTGGGACAGGCCGAAGCGGGCGTTAAGGCTCATCGAGATGCCCCTGTCCGCCTTGGCCTTCGCCACATTCGAGGCGGCGTTCAATTCATTTATCTGATTGTCAAGGGAAAACGTCGAGTTTTTCAGTGCCTTTTCCATCACCAGATCGTAATCCATCAGAATGTCCGGCAGGGCATCGTCCACCACCGGTTCCACCTCCACGGACTCATCATAGCCCAGAATCGAGTTAAGGTACATCTGCGCCTGACGCACGTTGACGACGCTCTCGCCGATCGCGATGCTGTCGTTCAGCGCGCGGAGTTCCAATTGGAGATATTCAGCCCTCGTGACGCTTCCAAGTCTCATCCTTTCCGCCGCCACGGAGCGCATCTTCTCGGTGTTCTCGTAGTTCGCCTTCACAACCTCCTGGTTCTTCAGGGCCTGGACGAGCGAGAAATATGCCGACACGGCATTGATCGTGACCTGCTCCATCGACTCGACGTAGCGGCGACGGCCACGTTCATATTCCTTAGGCTCAATGAGTTTGTCCCATTTGAACTGGTTGTAGGAGAAGAGCGGCTGGACGTAGCGGACCGTGACAGGCTGGGAGTACCAGGTCAGTTTCTTGTTGAGCCCGAACTGGTCGATGCGGGAGAGATCGGAATAGACGTAGAGCCTTCCGCCGGTGAAGGTGACATTCTGGGCGATCTGAAGCCCGAGGCTGTTCTGAAGGTTGTAGGTGCTGGCGTAGCGGAATGAGCCGTCTTCGTAGCTTTGCAGCAAGGTGAGCGAGCGGTCGAAGTTCATCAGGTTGCCGTACAACACAAGCGACGGCAGTCGGCTCGCCTGATAGGAGCGGTACGCCCAATAGGTCGAAACAAAGGCGTGCTTCGCCTCCAGCGCCGCCACCGACTGGCTCCGCGCCGTTCCGATCGCCTCCGAAAGCGACATCCGCCGCTGCGCCCCGAGAGGCGCCACCCCAAGAAGGAGAATGAATATACCGACCGCAGCCGTGGTTATTCTATGGTTAAGGTTCATCGTGTTCTAACCTTTTAGTGTTCGCTAATTTACCAAATATTTACGGGATATGCGCATTAAGGTTATAGATTTTCTCTACTGTAACCACCTTTTATTATAGTCATTTGAAGCCCTCGATTCAATTCTCTACATAATAGTCTATCCTGACTATGCTTTGCGGTCTATCAGCATTTTCAAATTGCACATTTATAGTAATTTGATCTTTCGCTTTTATATGCCCATAATCGATGATTCTTTTTTCCAAGAACCTTAGTTCAGGATTATATCGGGATGTTGAATCTCTTTCCTGTCCAAAACAATAATTGCTCATTAAGAGTAGAAACATTAGCAAATGAGCCACTCTTCTTATATCAAGAGCCAATGAATGATATCGCATAATATGATTATATCTTGAAACTTAGAAAGACAAACTGCTCTGAATCCAGATCAAGGCTGTCGTAAGCGTAATAGGTGCCATCATATTCACCAATCACTTCAAAACCGTCACTGACTGGAACCCGTCCGACAAGATTATAGTTTCCATCATAAATCTGGAGAATTGTCCCGGCGGCCTTGTCCAGACGACAGGTCCGGAAAATGTAGTCACCGCATTTGACAAGCCTGTCATAATAACCGTGTTCTTTCCTCATTTTCTTGCACTTGGATTCGTATTCCTCGAAAGATGTGGTTTCAGGGTACTTTCCAGAGATACCCTTCTCAGAAAAGCCGAACGAGCCGGTGACATTGCCGTCATAGTCCATCAGGAATATTCTCGGATCGGCGGCGAAAGTGACGGCAAGGCCATCCTTCTCAGCATAGAAGTCATATTTTGAGAACACCGGGATGTTTCTCTTGTGATAGACAGGCGGATAATGGCCGAATATCACCTTACTAGACTCAACCACCTCAGGACGGAAACGGATGAATATGTAGGAGTCTGTCCAGAATCCTTTGCTTTGCCGCTTCTCGTAACCGTTGTAACTTACGTGCTCGGTGATGGTCGGGATTATCACAGCGGAGTCGATCGCCTGCATTCTATTGCACTCAAAATTGTACTCGTACATTTCCGGGACTTCAGGATCGGGATGATTGTAAAGGTCAGACCAACCTTTGTTTCCAAGATCTCCATAGTTCGGACTCAGCGCGGTGAACCAGGCCTGGTTCAATGAGAACAGTTTTTTATAGTCTTTCGAGAACCTATGGATGAAACAGTTCGAGTCCTGCATGATGAAATCTCCCGTGGACTTGTCGAACGTCGAGATAAAAGAGGCGGCCAGGACTTCTTCAGGACCTTTCCCTTGGCGGATATGCTCCCCCATGAAGTGACCACTGAGGTCATACTCCTTGATCCCGACGGCATATTCATCGACGAAACACAAGAGGCTGTCCTTCATGTGCCACTGTCCGGAAAGGGATGTATATTGGGCATCCAGCCTCAAGGTGTCAAACACCAAGGATGTGCGAACTATGTTCTCTTTTCCGAAGTGTTCGACGCTATCGTACGGACTGTCACTTCCGGTGCATGCGGACAAGAGTCCGAGCAGCGTTGACAATACAATGACTATTAAAACTTTATTGCCAAGAATAAGGCATCTATGACTATTTGAAACCATCTGTATAGTCTTTTTTGAATAATAACTGATATGTTTTCCTCGCCCTGGAAGCTTTCGCGTCCAACTTCTTCTTCTCCTTTAACACCTTGGCATCATCGTTCCCACAGCGGACAACAAGGTCTCTCTCCTGCCGCGTCTGAGTCTGTCCGCAAAGGATGTCCCACGTTGTTCCCGTGTCCTTCATGAATCGAACCAAATCAATCTCCTTTGAGAGTATCCGCTTCCAAAAGTTGAAATCACGTGAATCATTGTAGCACAAGATACTGTACGCCGGAGTAGCCTCGCCATGCTCCTCTCCGGACTCGAGCATCCGAGGTTCCGAGAACTTCATCATGAAATCCGTCTCGACACGATTCTTGAACGGGTTGCGGAAAGGGTTTGTCTCAGCGCAGTAAAGGTCTTCGGCACCGCCCTTTGGTACTCTCCATGACAATTCCTGTCTTATGCTCTCGGAGTAGATTTTTCCGTTCTTCTCACCGTAGGTAATCGTGTAGGTGTACGGGGTGGCAAGGGACATCGGTGAAAAGTTCCTGACATATCTTGTGAACCTGTCATCCATATCTTTCACCACAATCTTTTGAACCCGCCCGTCATAGTCAATGAACAACTGTCCTGAACACAGGATCCTCTCCTTGATGGAAAGTTCTTTGGCATTCGAGCTGAAATTGATGACACGGACATCCCTGCCGCCTACCTTGGCGGTGCCGTAACTCTTGTAGCTGTAGCTGCCTACCATCTTGGGGTTCAGGGGCGAGAATATCTCAACGGCTCTTTTCCGGTCCAAGGCAGACACATCGAAGTAGTTGACATAATTAACCTTAAGTGCGTCCACCCCATTAGTCTGGCCTTTCGAGTTAACACTCAAGACCGGATTGACCTCATTCTTGTCAGCGAAAAGACTCTCGCTGACAAAAGTGTCGCAGACGTACAGTCTTCCCATTGCGTTTCGGTCATCCCAGTAGAGTTTTGTGTTTGTTTTCTGGTTGAAATCCAGAGAGGCGAACACGCCCACAGCGCCTTGCACCTCTCTGTATTTCCCGTCGCACTTAATGGTCCGTATGATCAAGAATGAGGCGTAATAATCAGCATAGTTCTTAGAGAAATCACGCGCCGCATCCTTGACGATGGAGCGTGCGCTACGTTCCCCTCTGACCACAGAAGCATGCAACGTGTCCTGCGCATTGTCAAAACTCGAAGCAGATACTCCATAACCCATGAAGAATAGGGTAATTAAAAGAATAAAACGTCTCATTCTATAAATCAATTAATTCCACAAATGCTTATAAAACAATATCACGGACAATTTCCCGCAAAATCAGCACAATTCAAAAGATCATTCGACTTTGCACAAGCGGCTCTTAAAGAGACAGCATTTCCGCCATAGCACCCTTCGTGTTTGCACCGGCAGCGATTCACAACATCGAGATCTCCTTCTGGTAGAGTAATATCCCCCGCGTCTTCTATTCCAGCATAGGCATTAAAGGTAAATAAGGCAGAGACAAGGCAAACTGCACTTAGCAATAAAAAACTTTTTTTCTCATAAGCATATAATTATTGGTTTTACAACTGCAAACCGCAACCGTGGTTATTCTATGGTTAAGGTTCATCGTGTGCTAACCTTTTAGTGTTCGCTAATTTACCAAATATTTACGGAATATGCATCAAGGCAGTAAATTTTTCTCATCGGATCACGATCCCGACAATGTACTCTTCCGGAACAAGGCCGAAGTAGCGGCTGTCGCGCGAATTCAAGACGTTGTCTCCGCCAAGGAAATACCAGTTGCCTTTGAAGGTGTATTCTTTCAGAATTTTGCCATCAAGAGAGACCTGTCCTTGACTGTCAATTGCCGGCATAAATCCGGTTTCATATTTGATCAACTTCCTGTACCAAAGAAAATCAGTTTCTCCAATTGTGACCTTATCTCCTTTCCCAGGAACGTAAATGGGGCCGAAACACTTTACGTTCCATCCATTCATCGCATAATAACACCCTTTAACCTTCATAAGTGAACTGTCCGGGATATTATGAAGCCTGTACTGGTACTCACTCTCACCGACAATCCGCCCCTCCTCGTCACGGTAAAAGCCGTCCTTTATCCGGACCGAGTCTCCAGGCGCCCCTAGACACCGCTTGGCATAGACATAATTGATCTTAAAACCAATCGTATCTTTACTGCAGACGAACGGATAATTGAATATCACGATATCGCCTACGGACAATTTCCTAAGTCCCGGCATCCTGAAAGAAGACAATTTGGTACTTGAGAAGTCATAGTTTCTGTAGATTCTGGCTCCCATCAGCAGTTTGTTCACATAGATACGCTGCCCGTTATGGAATGTAGGTTCCATAGAATCGCCTTTAACCGTGAAGCTGTCAAAAAAGAAAATCAACGCAACAGCAAAAGCGGCAATCACACCAACCGCCACGAGAAAGATTTTGAATATGATATGTCTCATCATCATCCACAAATCACCACCAAACCTGTTTGCCATTCTCGTAAGTGAACAGCCTTTCCTCCTTACCTTCAGTACGATTACGCAAGATATAAAGACATCCTGAAGGGACGTTCTCATAGACAAGGGAATCCTTTTGGCCGGTCCGTTGGCCCAAAGATTTCCAACCGCCATCCCAACAGAACAGTTCGTAGGTGCAATGAGGATAAATATTGTTCGAGTCATTCCTTGGACAATATGCGACTCCTGTCACAGTACGCTCCCCACCCAGATCCAGTCCTACCCATATCGGCTTGGGAGAATCGACAACTATCACATTGCCAGGGAACACCGCCGTGGAATCCGCTGACTGGTACACCCTCAGATAATTCCTTGTGTTTCCGTCAAAAACAGTGCGGATGTTGCTTGCATTAGCCTCTTTGATTCCAATGTACTTTCCTTGGAGCGGTTTCCCGTCCTCTCCTACGAAAGCGATCTCCGCGACATTGCCGGCATTGCCTCTCGCAAAAATGTCAGGATATAAATATCTCACATAGCGGCACTTGACTGGAGCAACCGCAAAAGTGTCCATTTTGGAATCCGGCAGAGAGTCAATCGTGAACAATGTGACAGCATTCTCAAAATCAGGATTATCCGCACCTTGGAATCTGGCTCCGACCATCTCTCCCGCATAGCCAAGCTGGTACTTGAAGCGGCCATATTTCCTGGTCAGCACCATTCTTGAAACCGGATGAACACTGTCGGCGACCGCTGGATGTTGCCTCCCATCCTTCTCAAGGAATATCGGGTCACTCACCGGGAAGAATCGACCATCCTTGTAATATTGAGGCAGATAGACTATCCTTCGTCCCATCTCGGCAAATTTAGCCTTGCCGTTCCGGGAATATGAATATGTGACCGGGACCCATCTCTTGTTGTTGAACACACACAGGTAAACCACAGATACATCCTTCTTTAAAGAATCCGGAATCCTAACCGTGACATCAGAAGTCTTGACAAGATGCGAGGTGACATCCTGATAACCGGCATAAGGGAAATCAAAACGCCTCACAATTTCCAATTCATCCTCCGGCATCATCTTTCTTGAGAATTTCTTCACAAACACCTTCGGAGGTTTGTTCGCCATCTCATTCTCTCCCGGATTAAATTTGGCGGCGGAAAAGTCAGCCCACTCATTATCCCTTGTAAGAATCGCATTGAAGTCGTGACCCGCACTGCGGTTTCCCCAATGCGGGATTGTGCAATGCGCCACAGCCAGTCCCATTGACCTCATAGCAAATAACGCCACCGCAGCTTGCTCCACACAAGAACTTAACCGGCACTTGCGAAGTTGCTCTACAGACAGAGACCGAGGATGATTCTTGAATATGTGTCCGCCTCCCGCCGGCAGGAACCAAGTCGCGATGTCCTGATTGATCAGCCGACAGACCGCCACTGGATCAGTGTCACCCGCCAAAGAATCGGCGATCCACTTATAACGCTCGCGGAAATAGTGTCTCCAGCCTTCCGTAAGCGGCTCGCTTCCATAACGATACGGCAGAACATATTCACAAAAATCCTCGAACGACAGATGAGATGTCCAAGGATAGTCCAACGTGGCGAAAGCCTCATCTATGTTGTCAATCAGATAATCCGCTGTTACAGACCGCAAATCATCCGATCTTCCATAATGGTACTTTGTAGGATCACCGTACTTTGCCAACACCCTATTCCAAATCTCATTAACCTTGACCTGCACAAGATAGACATTTACCTCAGTGTCCTCGAACCTGATGTCAAGATTGCCGACAGCATCAAAGAACTCTGCGTCAAGGCTGTCCAGTTTCTGACTGGTCAACGTGTAACGCCCGACCATATTCTCAATAAGAAAGCAAGCGGCCTTGTACTTCTTCCAGTCCCTCCGGTAATGTTCCAAAACCTTCTCCAACTCCACACGGTTCTCCCCAGCAAGAGACAACGCGGCCTCCAGCCTCGGAGAATACCGAGAGCAGGACTGCACGAATGAACAGATTACCAATATAATCGTTACGGAGAGATTACTTTTGAATTTCATTGTCCACGTTCTTGATATGTTTAATTTTTAATGAATCCAAGCACATTTGAGTCCTATATCTCAACTTTCTCATAGGCATATTCCGTACATTAACGGGCATTCGCAAAACCGACTCACCAACCCCAAATGCTTTATCATATTCCCGTATAGACACATACAGCTCCATTAACAAGACCAACGGATATAGTCGAGAAGGTACCATATAATGAGCAAAGATATACTCGTTCTCCGCTTTATCATATTCGTTCATATCTTTATAATTATCTCCCATAACGTTATGGAACATCGGGTCCGAAGAATATTTCGCACCATAACTTAAAATTTCATTACTCTTTTCATAATGATAATTTTTCCTCAACGCAGTTCCATAATCATAAATAAATCGGGAGTTACCTTTCAAATCATCAAACAACCTCTCATACTCTTTGAGTGCTACACTTCCAACTGACGATGCATTTAACTTTAGCCATTCAGTCTCAGAATGCCTCTCCTTGATTCTTGATGGAATAACCACTATCACACCATATACCACAAATAATGACAAAGCGATAGGAATACAAACCTTTAATACCCCACGTGACGGAATCGCAGATATCAAGAAAAAGAATAACGCTACGTTAAACTGCCACAAACTAAAAGGGTATGAAAAAAATGCGAATACGCATAGTGTGATCATCCCATAAGCCATAGGAGAATTCTGCTTAATAAGCGATTTCACGGCAAAAACCAGAACAGACACGAATAGAAGCATTACTGGAATACCATACTCAATGCCTACTTTCAGATATTCATTAAATGCATACACCGGTGCCCCTGCAACTCTTTCGGCCCAATCAGAATGGCTCTTTTGAGAGAAATATTCAGCCTGCGTTTCGCCATATACACCTAAAACCGTATTATAGCCATATCCTGTCAAAGGCATCTTTGAAATAGCCTTACATTCAATATTCCATATATGGAAACGTCCTAAGGCCGAATCTTTCTTTATAGCAAAAGTTACCGCCATAAAAGTTAAGAGCAAGACAATCAGGATACAGATTACGTATCGTCTCCTCTTGAAAAACAATCTGAATTTCTTCTCTCTATATGCAAATAAAGAAAGCGCAACAATCAATGCCAACCAAGCAGCACGGCTCATAGAAGCCGGTAAAACAACCATCCCCAAGAAGAAAGTCAGCAAGCTTGCTATTTTCACCAAACAAGATAAACGACCTGCCTCTTTCTGATCACGGGTCATAATCAAAGACAGGCAAGGAATCGCGATAGAAAGCCCAACGGTTACAAATCCTCCAAGTGGACCAGGATTTTTAAAAGTCCCGGTCATAGGAAACAGATTATTCTCCGAAGGTAAATAACCAAAGCATTGCAAAAGCCCAATTGCAGATTCCGCAATGGCCAAAGTAAGAATCATACAAATCAAGAGCTTTTGCAAATTATTGGCCAAGGCACAACTAGTTAATTATGAATTATTTCAGATGATAAACAATAAGGCAAGGGTTTCCGTCTTCTGGCAACGCCTTCAGGGCTGAGATAAAATTCTGGACAGCTTCATTTGGTGAGCCAACCATACTTTCCAGATTGTATTTATCCACAAAATCCCCTGGACTCCAAAAACCGATAAGGTTTTCGGAATCTGAAGCGACAACGTTTATCAAAGGGACTCCTTCATACTCATCACACGCTGTCTGCCTTAAAGGCAATCCGGTATTGGTGTCTTTATCAATCAAAAAGTAAACATCATTATACGTACACAACAATAAATGACGTTCAGACTCAAAAACTGAAACGAAACCAGAAAAATAGCCTTTTTGGGACATTTCCGAATATGTTGTAGCCACAGAAAACACTACGTGATTTTTATAATATTTATCATCGACAAGCATTCCCTTATGCTCCACATATAAAAGAGGCAACACCTTATTTTTATCGTCAAGCGTATAAATGGTATCATCAAATGGTTTCAGCAAAATGATACGATCATAACCTCCTACAGGGCGTTTGCCTGTAGGTTCCGCAATGTTTTCCGAAGTCATCGGGAAACCGATCAATGATGCCACTTTTTTGTCGTTGATTGACAAAATGCGGTAGATTTCATTAAAATTATTATAAATGCAATTGTTGACAAGGATTCGTCCGTCGCCTAAACTAACCGCATCATTAATGAAGCCCAAACTCCTTTTAGGAAATAACGTCACAGATACGAACTTGCCATCTGGCCTGTAAGTAAGTATTTTATCCTGACTACCGTCAAGTATCAACACATTCCCATCTTCATCAATAACGAAAGTATCCACACGAAGATATTCCGATGAGGCACGCCCCTTTAATCCTATCCGATTAAGATATTTTCCATTTTTGTCATATCTGACAATCAATCCATTATAATTATCAAAAACGATATATGAGGCATCCACTCTAACAACCTTTTTTATTCCTGATAATGCGCTGCCATCTGTCAACTCCAACGGTAATATATCATAGCCTTGCACTATCGACGGATATATTTGCGCGTTATCCTCATACCCCAAAACTGCCTCCACATTCTTTTTTTGTTCCTTATTATGACATCCCATTAAAGAAGTCATCACACTGAATGCCATGACTAGGAGTACGTGATGCCTAAGATAATTTATGATCTCCATAATATGACCCCATTTTTATGCAGCAGTTCTCATTGGAAGCCTCACAACTATAAATTGTAATCTGCATTTCATATTTACCTCCTTCTTCATACTCTCCTCCAACTTTAAACCCACCAATGCTGATCTCTCCTTTTTTAGTACATGTACTTGTTACTGTTTTAGCATCCTTGACCATTGTGCTCATATTCCAATTTCCACCATTTGATTGACAAGAGCCACGTGTCCAACCTTCAGGCCCAGGCACAGGTATTCCGGGTACTTCCCCTCCGCCAGTTTCATCCCGCGCCAGAGCGTTAACATTTGCCAAAAAAAGACTCTTAGCCGCCAAACGTTTTTCTGACACAAACATCGTCAATACTGACATCGCGATAGTAAGTATCGACACGATAATTAATACACATTTCTTCATAACTCAATAATTTTGAATAAACTATAATAACGATAAAGATTTGACAAAAATATTGTATAATGCATCCGACTGATTTGGATTCCCCACAAAAATTGGTGTACCTCTCTTGTCAATAAGAAATGTATGGTATCTCTGATCAGAAGGTATTGTTCGATTAATTTGGGCGAATTCACAGGAGCCATCAAAATACACTGGATATTTATATTTTTTAGCTAATAGCATCCTTAACACCTCTGAAGCATCTTCCGCACGAGGAGAGAAGACAACTACTACATCAAACAATTTAGTCGAACCCGCCATCATAAACAAATTGTCAACAATTTCAAGATGAGCTATATGACAAGCCGAACACGATGACGAATCTATGTATTCAATAAGTTTAGCCCTATCAGGCAATGGTTCCATACCCAAAACTTTTCCCTTCTCTATTCTTATAAGATTATCAGGGATAACAATTTCATTCTTCTGAAAATCAGTTAATATCTTTGCCACTTGTACATTTCTATTAGAACAAGATACCACAAGTAACAAGATGAATAGCAGGGGATACACCTTAAGCATATATCTCTAATCTACTTCCGTGAAGAACACCGCATAATAGTTATGCCCGTTCTCCGTTGTGATGTCCATTCTGTAGGCGGTATCAGGTTCTACAGGGATTACCATCCTTCCTGAAGCACTGTTCCCGACATAGTTCTGGAGTTCTCCTGTAGTCTGATTCTCAAGCACAACATCCACTGTTCCGAGATTTGACAGGAACGACAACTCAAGACTGTTCGTGTAAGAATAATAGAAGCATTCAACTTGAACTTTCGCAGGGGCGAGGTTTCCCTTTGTGTTAGGCTTCGTTTCTTCTTTAACTATAATTGGTTTGATGTCCTCTTTTTGCGAATACATCGCAAAGTTAGCTGTCAACAATGACAATAATATTAGTATAACCTTTCTCATAAAAAATGTTTTATTTCCGACTGCAAAGTTCGGGAGAAAGATCGGTTATACAATGAAAAATAGTTTCACTTTAAGCAAATATAATCCCTTAATTTTTAAGTAGTTACAAACGGATTAAGATCCATTTTCTCACTCCGTCCCATCTAACACACTAATTATCAGCACATTAATCAAATATCGGCGATATATCGCAATTAACAATACGCTAATTATTAAGCGATTACATCAATCACGATATCAATTCCGAGAAAAGAGTCTTGTTTTCGTCGTCCAACCTTGCGATTTTTTCTTTAATGTTGTACCGCTTTGTGTAAACAGTGTTCACATTATAGTCCATCATTCTGGCTATGGTCTTGGTGTCAAAGCCAAGGATCAGGAAGGAGATGAAACGGAAATCCTTCTCAGTGGTATCCGGTATCGCCGCCCTTAGCTTTGTCATTATGCCATCGAGATTGTCATCAAGCATAGACTCAAGCTCCTTTTGGTTCGGCTCATCCAATATCGCAAGGATCTTTTTAACCTCCGCATAAATATTATCATCACTGTCTTTTGAAGATTTGCCTGATTCGAAGTACCGACGGCACAGTTTATTCAATTGGGCATACTGCTGTTTGTTCACCTGGACATACTTCGCCCTCAGCCTCATCAACGCCTGCTCTTTTTCCGCGGCATCCGAAAGTTTTTCCGACAGGGTTTGTATATTCCTCTCAGCCAATTCATTCGCGGATTTCAGCGAATCTATGGAGCGCAAATGTTCAGCCTCACAAAGGAGCGACTCGTTAAGTCTTTGGTTCACTTCATCATTAATGAATGATATTTCCTCCACCTGACGCCGCCACATTTTCTTTCGTCTCGAATAAATGCCCAGGCCTGATGCCACCACCATCAAGGCTATCAGGAAAATCAGCCATTTCATCTGACGCTGGAGCCTTCTATCCTTATCCAACAGCAGGGACTTACCCTCATAATAACCCGACTGCGCCAACGCCACTGATTGGCCAACAGTCTCCAATACCTCTGAGTCTCTATCATCTATTGATTGTTCGAGGCACACTAAAGCATCCTTGTAATCTCCACGATGCTTGAATATCCTATACTTCCAAATCTTTAAGATAGTCGAGCTGCTGTCCACATTCTCCAACTGCCGGATTACATCGTTTGCAGTCCTATGATCTCCTATGATTTCAGAAGCGTAGGCATAGACTCCATAATCGCTTATGGAAGGCGTTCCATCAAATTCTCCAGTAGCCTTTCTGAACAAGTCAATGGATTCGTGAGGGTCAGAACCGGGTTTGAAGATGTTGTTCCACGCAAGGTTCAATAATTGCTCCGCATAAATGGAGGTGTCACGGACTGGTTGTGAGAAGAAAATAGAATAAATACTGTCAGCCTTCGCCCAGTCCCGAATGTTCGAATAGCGATTTGCCAACAATCCAGTAGTGTTCCACAGTCTGAAAGAGTCCTTGGCCTGAGCAAAATAATCGCAGGCTTCCTTACAATATGAAATGCTCTCAGTATTATTATGGTTCCACAAATAGACATCAGAAATGGAGGAACTGATGATTCCTCTGAACACAAGATTATCCGAACGAGATGAATACTCCTTCGCACGGAGATAACTCGCTATCGCGGATTCAGGATCTCCTGTGTCATACTGCGCCGTCCCAAGATAGAAATACATCTTCATCCTGTCATCATTGGAACCGTGGCGCTCATAATAGCTCGCAGCAGGTTTGATGATACGCAGATCAGGGATATCTCTATGATTTCTGGCCAACGCCATCGTGTAAAGCAGCGAGTACCTCGCACGCTGCGCCTTGGTCTTAAGGCTCAACGTGTCAATCGATTCCAATACAGCCAGCGCACTGTCAGGTCTCGCCCACATAACGGCATCCGCCGTGTCCATAATCCGCTTGGCCTCTTTGCTCGCACAGGAAGAGACAAATACTATGATGGCGACCACCGCAATTGTTCTAATGACTATCTCTAATGATCTCATGTCACAGATAACGGCCCATTAAGGGGCCGTTTACACCATAAAGATAACAATTATTTCAGACAAGGCATCGAATTATCCGAGAATCTTGTTTTCTTCCACCACTCAAAGATTAAGTCACACATTTTGAATAACGACTCCGACGATGTATTCCACCGAGGCAACACCGTGAAGAGCTCATCCCCACTTTTAAGCTTACGTTCTTCTATAACAAGTTTTTGATTCATAATGGACCTGAAACACTACAACAGAAGATGATGAACCAGACTCACTTGACTAGGGTCTATCATTTGTTGTTCCGGACGATGCCGGATAAGAGAGTGGCAAACTCACGAATATCTCCATCGACACTGGCTTTCTCAATGGCTGCCATATAGTCGTCTATGATGTCTTTGGAGATGATTGTCCAGCGGTAGCCACCGGAGGCGAGCATAGCATTCATAAGGAAACGCCCCATTCGTCCGTTTCCGTCCATATATGGGTGTATGAACGTGAAAATGAAGTGTCCCAGAACGGCACGGGTCCAAGCGTCTGGCTCATTTTTAAGCAGAGCAAAAAGTACAGGCATCGCATCCCTGACGGCCTCGGGACTAAGAGGCGTGTGCTTGGAGTTTCTGATGTACACTTGATTTGATCTGTATCCAGCTATGTCAGAAATTTTGATGATGCCTGCCATAACAGATGGAGCGAACATTTCCTGATACCATCTACGATAGTCTTTCTCGACGATGGCACTGGCTTTTGAACCACCAAGTATCATGCGGATGCTTTTCTTGGTCTGCTGAACCTGTCGCAAGACAGCAAGTGATTGTGCCAGTTTTTCGGATGGTAGAGCCATAATGCCGACGTGTTACAATTTAATTTACGCTGCGAAGCGTACTATAATATTATCGTTGTGTAAGCACAATTACTTTTGTGATGAAAGGAAGAATCTGAATGACATAGCATCATCGTTCCGAGAACAATGACAGCCACCGACAACAACAAGCCAAGGATCCCGAACTCCATTCCCATACGAAGATATTCATTGAACGCATATTCGGGGCATCCGGCGATCCTTACCCTCTCTTGACCGCGCTCCTCTGTCTCAAAATATTCCGCCTGCGCATCACCGTATGCCCCGAGAGCTTTCCCGAATCCGTGCCCTGTCAGCGGTTTGTCCGCTATGGCCCGCAGTTCCATCTCTCAAATGAGGAAACGGCCAAGCGCCGAGTCCTTCTTGAGGCAAAACGCTCCCGCACCGACAACAAAGGCCACAGCTACAACAGACAAAATCAACCATTTATGCGATTTAAAATATGACTTTGATTCCGTATCGATCAAGGCGAAAGCAACAGCAGACACGACCAGCGCGACAAAACCGGCCCTGCTCATTGATGCGGGCAGAACTACAATGCCCAAACATCCGGAAACAGATGATAACCAAAATAGTATTCTATCATACAGGTTTACGGAATCACGCCACCTCCACGCGGCCGCAAAAACCACGGCTATGCAGACAGCGAGGAACCCGCCATAAGGGCCAGAGTTAGCGAATCCTCCGGTCATAGGGCACATACTGTTATGAGAGACAGCGATCCCAAGCAACTGCATAATCCCAAGCACCGACTCGTAGGCAAGCCATAGCGACAGCGCAGAGACGACTATGCGTTCAGCCACCTCTCGCCGACAGACGAACAAGGCCAATGAGAAGAGAACTGTAGCCAGAAAAACCACAACACTAATTTACCGCCTGAATCAATCCAACTTGAACCGATATACCATCAGAGAGCCATCCTCTTCGCCACCAATGATTTGAGAATAATAGTATGGAGCGATGTAACCGACGACCTTGAACCCTTTCGGAATCTCACTATCAGACATCAGTTTTCCATCCTTATACACCTGAAGTCCATCGTATTCTGAATCCGCTCCTTTCTTATAAGATCTGAAACATACTCCGGTCTCGTCAATATATTCAATCCAGTAATAGTATCCTTTTTTCGTTATGTTTGTCCTATAGGCATTCATCTCGTCCAAAGAACCGAACCGTTCATAGTCTGTGTCCATATTAACTCCTGAGCGTCCGAACGCAAACTTCGGCTTGCGGTTGTGGTCAAATACATAAACCAAGGAGTCAGCGGCGAAGCCAATGTACATATTATCTTGGTTGTCAATGTCAAACATCACAAAATCCATCCCTCTATACTTTGCCTTGTCTTCACTGAACATAGATGGCAGCCCTTGAATCTCTGACTTTAACGCTTTCCCCTCTGTCATATCCACAACGCCTATGTGGCAAACCTTCTTCTCGTAATCAGGACCAAATATAAAATCCGGAATATCTGATACTAGACCTTCATAGAGTTTACCTTTATAGAACCTGGCAATACAGTCCCCTGGAGTTGTGTAGGCAAGGAATTCTGACGGGGCATATTCCTTCTGTTGGTCTTTCACGATAAGGAACCTGTTGACAGCGGTCAAATCTTTTGAGAAGTACTCGAAATCCAGACTTGATCCCGCAATCGCAAGTTCTCCATCATTGGACATGGTGCCAATCATATAATGCTTGATAATAGACTCATTAGAAGCCCTGCCGTTGCCGAGAGCCCTCTTTATCAGACGCCCCTCAGCATCGAACCTATAAAGCCAGCCATAGAATATGTCCAGGCAGCATATTCCTTGACCCTCCTGCGCCCACGAGAAAGACTCACCTGAATAACGGACGGAATCCAACTGAAGCTGTTCCAGCCGCACACTGTTGTAAGCAGGAGCATCATCACTTTCAATCCTACGCATTGAATCATAAACGTTATCTACATTGGAGCACGAACCCAACAGCAAGACTAACGCCAATATGGAAGCTGCCAATGGCAGCCTCCATACGCTAAAGTATCCTCTTACCATTCTTTTCATTGTTTTTGAAGAAATTAACGCAAAAAATAACTTAGATGCCTAAATTTGGCATATCATATCTCAGAATCTTCTCAGAATAACTCTCCACCACAAAAATCGCATTGTTTTCTGTGTCAATATCAAATAGTAATGCTTTGACAGGTAACTTAATCTCAGCCAAAGGCTCACCTGTCCAACTGAACAAATGAATAGAGGGTGGGGAGCAGACTCCTTGTTCAAAATCGTCCATTTTCGCTCCTACATAAAGAGCCGCAAAAAAGTCTTTGTATGGATGCACGTCATAGTAGGCCCTTGGAGTCAGATCAACACCCTGTCTTTCAATGTCACCGATGCTTTGAAGCCTTTCCCCCAAAGCCAACGTCTTCGCAAACCCTTTACTCGTGGCATCGAATGAATATAGTTGAATGACATTAAAATAGGAACTTACTTCTGCCACTGTTCTTCTTTCATCGTCTATGGCAAAAGAAGACGAAAGAAGGTTCTGTTCTGAAGATGAGATCTCATTAAGATAATCCATCGAAGCCGTATGACATTCTCTTCCCAAAGAATCCACCAAAAGTCTTTCAAATCCACTGCCATCAGCCTTGGACCTACGACACAGAAAACAGTTTGGAGAAACGTAGAAATAACGGGAACCAGATCTTGTTGAAAGAGAACGCGACAAGTATCTATAGGCATTTGAAAGGGAATCCTGCGAAACATCTAGCTCAATAAATGACCCTGCATAGTCATAAACTCCGGCCTTACATCCACCATCTTTTTCATAAAAACTCATCCAGGAGATATAGGGACGATAAAGGACTTCTCCAGGACCGGAGCCAATCATCAAGAAGGTGTTTGTCACTTTGGTTTCTTTTCCTAAAGTCACGGTTGACAAGCACCCCTTGGGGGCGGCACAAGACACTAAAAGATAGTTCCCGAAACTCTTGACCCCGTGAATTCCTATTAGCTCCACATCCAATGTATCAGCCTTTCCTAACACATACTTATTTGGAAAGTTCCGCACAAAACTTACATCGTCGAATGCAAAATAGTCCTTATGTTCACACGATGTCAGAATTAACACCAATGCGGTAAGTATAAATAAAATCTTTCTCATGGCTTGCAGAAATTCATCCCTCTGTACTTCGCCCTGTCATCACTAAACATAGATGGTAGTCCCCGAATTTCCGATTTTAATGCTTTCCCTTCAGCCATTTCCACAACTCCGATGTGGCAGACCTCTTTCTCATAATCAGAACCACATACAAAATCCGGATCATCCGATACCAGCCCTTCGTAAAGTTTGCCCTTATGGAACCTGGCAATGCATTCACCAGGAGTCGTGTAGGCAAGAAAATCCAACGGAGAATATTCCTTATTCTGGTCTTTCACGATAAGGAATCTGTTGACAGCGGTCAAATCTTTTGAGAAATATTCGAAATCCAGACTTGACCCCGCAATCGCAAGTTCTCCATCATTGGACATGGTGCCAATCATATAATGCTTGATAATAGACTCATTAGAAGCCCTGCCGTTGCCGAGAGCCCTCTTTATCAGACGCCCCTCAGCATCGAACCTATAAAGCCAGCCATAGAATATGTCCAGGCAGCATATTCCTTGACCCTCCTGCGCCCACGAGAAAGACTCACCTGAATAACGGACGGAATCCAACTGAAGCTGTTCCAGCCGCACACTGTTGTAAGCAGGAGCATCATCACTTTCAATCCTACGCATTGAATCATAAACGTTATCTACATTGGAGCACGAACCCAACAGCAAGACTAACGCCAATATGGAAGCTGCCGATGGCAGCCTCCATATACTAAATAATATTCCTTTCATAACTAAGAAAATGTTAGCATAATCGTATTACATATTACTCTATCTCATTTCCAATATTGTATCTTAATAACCTCTCAGTTTCAATATTGTATGTGTATAAGAATCTGTTGTCCCTGTCAATATCAAATGCCGTAGCAGGTTTAGGAAGCAGCACTTGCATCAATGGAGCTCCAAACCAATCAAAGAATTGCAAACAATTCCCTGCTCTCAGGCAGGCAAAACAGTCATCGTATAGGCGAAGATCCATATACGCATCCTTGAAATCGCCATACGGTAACGTTGACAACTCTTCTATCGTATTAATATTCTCTCCTGTTACTATGGACAACTCGAACGCCTTGCGCAAAGAGTAAATATTGATGACATCCTGATATATAGCAGCCTCCACAACAATATCTTTCTCTTTATTATAGGCAGCTATGGACGACAGCAAATTATGGCGATATCCATCGCCTTTACCTTCAAGAAGAATCTCATTCAATGCCTCGATAGAACCATTATAGGTCTCATTTCCTCTTGACCAAAGAAAGCGCTGTTGCCCTTTCTCATCTGAGCGAAGTCTTCGACAATAATAAGAGGAATCATCTATCCTGAAACAACTTTTCAATTCCCTAGGTAACTTTTCAATGTCTTTTATGACCTTCGGCACACTTTGATTAATTGACTGTTCAAGGTCAAAATCATAGAAATGTCCTTCAGGATCATAAATGCCGACAATACCATCAGAAATCACCAAATCTTGCATAAAAGGCGGATTGAGAAACTCATAAGGACCGTTTCCCTTACGAAGAAATGAGCCTAGACAAGTTCCATCTGCTATGTCATAAGCATATATAAATTTTTCAGAGGGTACCGAGAATATTATAGTATCTCCAATTATAGCAATATCAAGGGCTCCTGCTGGGACAAAGTTCAAATCCTCACCGTTCTCAAGCGTAGAAGAACAGGGGAATTCCCTTACAGACTTCACATTCTCGAAAACCGCCAAGGAGATATTCCTTGAAGAACACCCACACAGAGTCACACTTAGCGCAACTAATGTAATAATCCATCTTGTCATTTTTTGCCTATCTAGGTTTACCTAAATTTCTTTCGATTTGTTATTCCCAAATTAAGTAATCTGGCAAGGGACATTCGTTGATAGACTCGGATATACGGTCCAAAAAATACATCTTTCCTTTTGAATGATCAATGTCAAACGATGAAGCAGGGAAAGGCACCAACAGTTCACAGATTGGATCTCCGTTCCAAGAGAAAAACTGAAGTCGGGGCAGTTTTTCTTCTTTATACTGTTCTTCTTCAGTGGCATCATAATACAAGGCAGCAAAATAACTATCATAAGCATTTATATGTACATATTGATCTCTTATCAGATCATCTCTCTCCGCTGCCAACTGTTCAATAGACATCAAATGCTTTCCAATAATGATTGTCCGAGCGAAATCGTCATACAATGAATACAACTGTATTGAATTCTGCTGAAGTCCTGCCTCCACCACAAGTTGACGCTCTGAATCAAATGCCACTAATGTTGACAGAACATTAATATCATCTGGATTCTTTACGCTAACCTTATTCAGAAACTTGAGGTGCTCAGGTACGTCATTAACCCCATTCACATTTAATAAAGATCTGATTCTGCTTTTGAAATCATCCGCAGCAGAAGTTATCAAAAACAGGGAATCGTTGCAATAACAAGCACGCGGAATCTCTAGCGGGGCTCTTTCAATAATCAGGTCAAACACCGTATGCTCCTGTTTGAAAGACTCCGATAAATCAATGCGAATCAGATTATTCTGTCCATCAAAAGTATAAGAATAAAGTTTATCACCAAAGGTCCTGAGACCAAGAGCTCCAAAACTTTTAGCACCTCTTAACTCACCGTTCGCCCTTCCCTTTTTTAAGGCGTTACCGATAAAGGCACCATCATCCAAACTATAAGCTGATATATACTTATCCCTATCCGAAGATGAAGCCAACAGCAACAATCTATTTTTGACTGCGATATCTATCACGCCTAAAGCTTCTACTGAAAAACTTCTACATTCTGAAAGAGATTCATTTTTAGGAAAATTCTCTACGACAATTCTTTGAGGAAAAGAAACTGTCGTGGTAGATTTATTCTCACAAGAAGTTAATATTACTCCTATAATAGCAATAAATTTATACCAATATTTCATTTCTTACATATGTCAGGTAATGCCCAAAAAGATGCCTTATGATCGTATTGCATACTGCAATTTCCACAATCTCGGACAGAATAGCCTTCCTTATAAAAATAATCATTATGACAAGTAAGAATGCCTGACGAACTCTCCTCGTTCGACAAAGCCTCTACATTCGCATTAAACAAAACATAAGGATCTTTAACGATAAGTTTACTTGTCACAAATAATCCACCAATAAAAAGGATGGAAACAAATGAAATCAAACAATACTTTTTCATATTAGTGCTTTTTAGAATAACATATTCTTGTACAATTACACATCACACATCAAATGAGATCCTCTCAGGTCTCTCCTTACGACTTTAGATATTCAATACTGTACTCCCGAATATGGTCTTCCTCATCGACCGTCAATAAGGATCCGGTCTTACTGTCGATGTCATATTTGGTAATATTCGAAGGCAATGGTATTCGGAACAATGGACTGCCATCCCAGGCATAGCCGTGGATTTCCTTTGTCGTCCCACTCACACGTTCATCGGTGTACATAACAGAGAAGTAACTATCATTCAATGACAAACCTGTATGATAAGTGCATAATTGAGGCGACTGCTTTTCAAGGACACGGATGTCAGGCATAGTCTTTCCATAGCACAATGTGTAACCGCCATCGCCCTCAACAGGATATACCTGAACAAGATTCAACAGACACATCGCCTCAACAATAAGATGACGAGAGCTGTTATAACTAACTGTTCCTGAAAACAAATTAATATTATAGCCATCATTATTGCTTATCTGACAGGAGTTTAACTTGAGCATTGGCTGGCTCATACTTTCTGTTCCTTCGACATTCCGGACATAACGTTCCAAACAAGTGCCATTCTGAACCATTCGCTTCATAAAGCAACGGGATCCGTCCAAAGGCAGCGCCGTGAAGAGTTCCTCCCCGCTTTTAAACTCACGTTCTTTTAAAACAAGATCTTTATTCATAATGGACTCTGAAAGATTCACCTCTACAAGACGGTCAGAATACCGGTCCACAAAACGCATCATATATGAGCCAGATTCGTTATCCAGGCTCAGAGAACTTCCGAATAATGGAAATAACAATTCTTTCGGTCCTCGTCCCTTGGTGAAAAAGTCTCCTTTGCGCTCCAGACAATGGCGATCGTACAAGTGAAGCAACCGGTCCGTCCCCAAAGTCGTGACAACCAACAAAGAGTCGCAATAACGGGCTCCGATAATCCCCATCAAGTCAAGATCTATTTCCCTTGGCTTGAGTCCGGAAAGAGAAATCTCATAGAAATCACTTTCCTCCACTGTGACAACCTTATCCAACGAAGGGCAGTATGAATCACTACAACCAGTGGCCAATAGTAATATGGCCAACATAATAGCATAAATTGATCTCATTTGTTATTATCAAATTACAAGTTTATTTGAGGCATCTTCTTTACGGTTTTCCATCGCCCCAAGCGCTATTCCCACAAATATCGGAAAAATATTTCCACAAATACCGGTTTTTTTACATCTTTGCATCCAACCACCAGTACTCATACGCAACGTTCACCAAGCCGCAAGATAGCTGCAAGGCAAAGCCTAAAGCTGATAATACAAGACTTCCAACAAACTACTTATCAAACAGTTAGAGTACTATGTTATAATTTATTTCAGCTTATACAACACCAAAATCGGATTCGAATCTTCCGTCACATCCGGAACCAATGTCCGCAACTCGTCGTAATAAATCGGGTTGTGCTTACTTGGATAAATAGAATATACCAATTCTTCGTTAGCCGTCACACACAAGAGAGACGAAAAATCCACAAGCAAATCCGAAACATTCAAGTAAGAAAATACCTCAACCGCTGATGTCTTAAGGTCTAAAACACCATAATAGGCGGTGACATATTTATCCTGGACGGTCGACGAGAACCGGAAAAAGCAATACTTGTCAGACAGCCGGATATTGTTCAAACCTCCCAAATAAGAGCCCGAACCAACTAAAGCATCATATTCCTCGCAGGACATATTCATTATTTTTGAATATGGCAATGTCCGCTCTCCGAAATCAAATTCAATGTAAGGACGCACCTCCGTTCCCTCCAATGAATACAGGACGTTAGATAGAGGGAAGCAGAAATATTCCTTCCCGGCCCAAGAGGTGAAGCCTGAAGTCAAAGACACCGGGAAAGGCTCCTTTGTCGGGAAAAAGCCTTTCACAAGGTGATCCATTTCTTCATTGACAAGAATAAGGCTGTTATTGTCCGGATTCTTAAGGTAGGAGTAATAAAGCCAGAAGCCATTCCTTGTCCTTGCGAAGACGTTCGAGCTGAAACCTGTCGCAACCTCTTTCAAGAGCTCGCCGGTCAGGTCATATTCAAGCATCACCTGCTTGACCCTATCCCAAATCCAGACCGTTCCGTTTTCTTTGTCAAAGCACATATCATCAAGCGAGACATATTCTTTTGGTCCATTGCCCAGACACCCGATCCTGCGGATAAACTTGCCATCAGTCCCAAACAGCCAGACAGCGCGTATCCGTTTGTCCAGAATCACTATGTGGTTGTCGTCCATCTCAAGTTTGTCAATCTCGCCAACGAGTGCGTCGCCGACAGTCTCAAGGGGAATGACTTTCTCAAGATCAGCTATTTGGTCAACATCGAAAACTTTATTGGATTCCGAGACATCGACTTTCGCAACGATTTCAGCATTAGTCGCAGCCTTTTGCCGACCGTCCCTACAGGACGGCAGAAAAACAATCAGAATTAGAATCGCCGATAGTGATAGTGTCTTTAATTCGTTCAGTTTCATATAGTGTATGATTTTAGGCTACAAAGTTCGGTAGAAAAGTTGGTTATGCAATGAAAAATAGTTTCACTTTTGACAAATCTAATTCCCTTATCCTTAATTAGTTAAAAGTTGGTTGAAATTCACTTTCTCATTTTTTACGCCAATTAAGACACTAATTATCAATCACTTAACCAAAAGTATAAAGCATCGCATTCAGGTGTGTAAATCTGTTCGCACCTGGAGTACCAACTCAATCATTGTCAAGCCGATGCGGTTCCAGGTGCGCAGAGTTTTTCACACCTGGAAGTCTTAGGTGCCAATAGAACACCCTGTAGCGAAACCACCAACTCTCAGGTGTGCGAATCCGTTCGCACCTGGAGCACCAACTCAATCACTGTCAAGCCGATGCGGTTCCAGGTGCGCGGAGTTTTTCACACCAGGAAGTCTTAGGTGCCAATAGAACACCCTGTAGCGAAGCCACCAACTCTCAGGTGTGCGAATCCGCTCGCACCTGGAGCACCAACTCAATCATTGTCAAGCGGATGCGGTTCCAGGTGCGCAGAGTTTTCCACACCTGGAAGTCATAGATGCCAATAGAACGCCCTGTAGCGAAGCCTCCGACTCTCAGGTGCGCGAATCCGCTCGCACCTGGAGTGCCAACTCTATCACTGTCAATCGGATGCGATTCCAGGTGCGCATGGTTTCTCACAACCAACCGCGGGTCCGAACTCATATCATATGATAAAACAGAAGAACCAGAGAACCGCTGTCAAGAGCATTCTCGGCATCCTCACCGGCCTTCTGGAAGCCTGTGGAGACGATAAAGTCATACATATCCCTGTCCTCAAGCACACTCACGAAAGAATCGGCATAGCTGCAAACTGGTTCCAGCATACAGTTCCGGCCTCCATTTTCCGGATTGGAGACAAAACCATTTGTGTTTGAGCCATAAAGGCAATAACCGCCACCGGCATCTTTTGTCGTGATGTCACAAAAAAGATAATCTCCGCAAACAATCGGCACAGAGCCCAAATGCGTGAAGCTGTTTATTAGGGACACATCATTCTTGTCTTTACGGGATGCTTTATTCTCGAAATCAATCCCGACTGTTTCAATGATCTCACCATTGCCGCGATCCAGAACATAATATGCGTCGTTGCCGTAGGAGCAGAACAAGATCTTGTCCCTGTAAGTGGAGAAAAAACGACCATAGCCGAAGGCATCTGAGCCTTCTTTTTCGCCATAGCCAAGCATCTGTATTTTGATATTCAAATCATTGTCTGTCACAAACAAGCGATATGGCGGTTGCTCTTTTGAGCATTTTCCGCCCGCGGTGACAAACGCGAAAATAAGGTCGCCATTTGACAGCACCTCAACGTCCCAAGCGACTATAGGCATCTCTCTGGATGCTTTATATTCCCCCGTCAACGGATCATAGGCAAGCAACTTCTTGCCGATATTGTCCAAAACGTAAAGGTTATCAGAGTCCACCGTGAAACTTTTGACCTCAAGATATTCACCAGGCCCTCTGCCCTGCCTGTCAAGGACGAAACAAAGCTTGCCGTTCATATCATAGGCCAGAATCTTCCGGGAGCTATAGTCAGCGATATAAATCAGATCATTATAAAAAGCCACCTTATCCACAGAGCCCAGCAACGTGTTGTCTCCCGCCTCCAATGGAAGAAAAGTAACCTCTTTGACATATTCAGGAATATCCGGCCGTATCTGCGACTCCCTGCATTCAATGGTCCTGTCAACCGCACAGTCACTCTTTGTGCCTTTGCACGACACAACCATCAACAGACTTAGTAATATTATTACCCCTTTTCTCATAAAACCCTTCACACTACGGATAAACAACCACCTTGCGATTGTTCACCCACTGAAACAGTCAAATCTGGGTGTAGATGTTCAGGTCGCAGTTGGAATCTTCATCGGCGGACAATGTATATAACTTTGTCCCCGTTGGTTCCACGAATATCTTAATGACCTCTTCTTCAAACGAATACGCCTTGACAGGCTCTCCATCCCAATCATATACCAAGACATATGAGGTATCTGCATCATTATACAACAGATAAATATGCTCATCCGTGACGCTGGCGTCGCAAAAACCTCTCTGCCAGCCGTCCGCACCTTTTACCAGGTTGACACTAAGCATGTCAACATATTGTATCTTCACCTGCGGGTATTTCCAGATGAAGTGTCGTACAGTATGTCCGCTTAGATCCAACACATCGAACCCTATCGCATAGTAAAAGACAAACGCGGCTTTTGTACAATCCGGGGAAATGAAAAGATTCCCTTGATAGGCGGTCTGCTTCGATTCGTCAAAAGCCGGATACTCCATTTTGTCCTCTTCAGGGAATGTTCCCCAATACACTACCGTAGAGTCGTTTCTCGGAATGGACGCATACATCGTCGAGTTCTCCGGATCATCATAGTTATGCAAAAAGGCCGTCATCTCCCCGCGACCCAGCACTCCGGGATGCTCAATCACATTGAATGGCTTCAGCGATGTTTCAGGGATACAATCAATCCTATATTGAAGCGTCATCTCAGGTTCCGCCTCGACGTTAAGGGTGTCTCCTGACAACGCTATCGAATTGACATGAATCGCCTCTCCCGGCCCACGGCCATCCTTCAACGCCGCGTACCGCTCGTCGCCATTCATGTTTACGGCCAAAAGCTGATCCTCCCCCATCATTGAGCTATAGAAAAAGACAAAGGAGTCCCTAACGGCAAATCCAAACGGCTCGCAATCGAGAATGTTGTCAACCGTCTTGTCCGGAGACAGTCTTTTTACATCGCCAAATGGCTTAAGCAGGTCAACTTCGCCTTCGGCACAGGACAGTGGAAGAATGGGAAGCAAACAGAATAAGCAGACACGTTTAGCCAAACCGTATGATCTGCGGATGTTTTCAAGCAGCATATTCAAAATCGTCTTTAGTCGTTGCTAAGTTAGATATAATTCTCGAGAAAAACATTATCTTTGCCGGACAGCCAAAAACGTTTTGTTGTGAACAGACAACTTACCACAATCTTGACCTTGGGCATTTTGGCTTTCATGGCGATCGGATGCACCGGTCATAAGGTGAATGCGGACGGCAATGTGGCCGTGGAGTTCAACAACACCATCAATCCTTTGGCGGAAAACATTTCCTCAATCGAGTTGATACCATTGGAAACAGACAGCGAGCATCTGGTCGGCGGCGTCACAGACCTGACCATCGCCGGGGATTCCTATATCGTGATGGATCTGATCAACAACAACATATTCCGCTATTCCGCTGACGGAAAATTCCTTGGGCGCATCGGACAGAAAGGCAACGGGCCCGAGGAGTATATTCGAATAAATGACATCCAGTACCGTGACGGAAACCTTTGCGTCTTTTCAACCCCTTCGAAACTTCAAAGATTCTCATTGGACGGGAATATGATCGACTCGAAGATATTCCCGGAAATGGATCTTGGATCAATGTCTTGGCTGACGGATGAAGGCCTCCTCCAAAGACTTGCGTACGGATGCGATGTTCTCGAACTGCTCGTTCCTGTCCTTGACGTCTCTCATAGGGATGTCCTTGCGGAAAGAACGCTCCCTAAGGCCAAGATGATCAAGTATTTGAGTGACATGGTGCCGGGAGACTTCATATCCGGACTCGGCAAGTTCGCTCCGGATCTGTGCCTTGCTGATGGAGACCCATCTCACGGCCTCATCCTGCGGAAAGCCGGCCATGTGGGGCTCTATGATCCGGACCACCGCCCGCAGCCATTCCGGATGCTGGGGCTGCGTGGCGTGACGGCCTCCTCCGTCCCGG
>OIXX01000282.1_pt1 | contig 35553 bp, 35 predicted proteins | sample 1588161 | NCBI WGS metagenome assembly OIXX01 (sample SAMN03283274) | human gut metagenome | biome: human-associated habitat; material: feces | host: Homo sapiens | place: Peru | collected 2012
GCTCCGCGGACGGCCCGGCCGGTTTTGCCTCTTGACAATGTTCAGCTCATATTAAAAGGGGCCAGCCTCGCGGCCAGCCCCTTCGGCTCGTCTATACCGACGCTTAGTAACGGTTGTTGCGACCGCCACGATCGCCGTAGCCACCGCCGCGGTTGCCGCCGCGGTCCCGGTCGCCGTAGCCGCCACGACCACCACGATCGCCACCGCCGTAACCACCGCGGCCGCCGCGATCGCCGCCGCCGAAGCCGCCGCGACCGCCACGGTCACCGCCGAAGCCGCCGCGGCCGCCACGGTCACCGCCGCCGAAGCCACCACGGCCGCCGCGATCGCCGCCGCCGAAGCCACCACGGCCGCCACGGTCACCGCCGAAGCCGCCACGGTCGGAATGACCGCCGCGACTGCCGCCGAAGCCCATGCGCGGAGCGCCGAACTTGCCATGGCTGCGGTCGCCGCCGTCGCGACGGTCGAACCCGCCGCGTCCGCCGCGGTCGCCACCACGGCCACCGCGATCGTCGCGGCCGCCGCGCGGACCGCGGTCCTCGTCCAGGCCCATGGCCACGAGCGGATCGATCACCTTGTCGAGCTGGGCGAACAGGGCCTCGATCTCCTCGTTGGAGAGCTCGGGCACGAGCGGCTGGCCCTTCTTGACGATGTCGCCCACATGATCCAGGGCGTCTTCGTCGGCGAAGACCTGCACCTTGCGCATGTCCACATTGCCCGTCTCGGGGTCGGTGACCTCTACACGGCCCACCAGGTTGGCCTTCTCGGCCTCGGCCAGCAGGGCGTCCAGCTCGCGCAGGCGCATACCCAGCAGGTCGGCCATCTCCTTCTGCTCCATGCGGGGCTTGAGGTCCAGGAGCTTGATGGCGCGCGCCAGCTCGTTCACCTGGCTCGCCTTCTCCTCAGCCTCGCGCTCGAGGGCCTTGCTGCGACGGAACAGCAGGTTCTCGGCGCGCTTGACCTTCTCGATCAGCTTCTCATTCTGAGCCGTCACGATCTCGGCGTTGATGTGGCTCTGGTCGAGCTCGTCGGCGTCGTCCTCGACACCCTCAACCTCGGCCACAGCCTCCGGCTCGGACACCTCGGCCTCAACAGCGACCTCGGCAGCAGCCTCGGGAGCCTCGACCTCCACGGCCTCTTCCATCGTCTCGTTGTTGTTCTCGTTCTCGGACATATCGTCCTCCTTTCGCGCCCCTCGGCGCGCCCCAGGCGCTTTCGCGCCGTTTTGCCGGGATTCCTACTCTGATCATCTTTGTCGTTCGTATCAGCCCCTTTCGGGGCCTCCCGGCCGCAGGTAAGTGTACCCGAGTGTCTTTTGCTGCGCGCGACGCTCGTGCCTGCGGCTCTAAAACCACACGAGCGCGAGCGGATTGTGCCCCGAGATTTCGCCCCTAGTTCTGGTGATACGTGGAAAGGAATTCCGCAAGGTCCTGCATGCACTCGCGCAGCACGCCCATACGCGGCAGGTACACGATGCGGAAGTGGTCCGGTTTGTCCCAATTAAAGCCACCTCCGCGCGTGATGAGCACCTTCTTCTCGTGCAGCAGGTCGAGCGCGAACTGCTCGTCGTCCGTAATGTTGAACTTCTTGACGTCGAGCTTGGGGAAGATATAGAACGCCGCCTTGGGCTTGACCGCCGTCACGCCGTCGATCGCGTTCAGCGCCTCGTACACATAATCGCGCTGCTCGCGCACGCGCCCGCCCGGCGCGATGTAACCCTTGACGCTCTGGTGGCCGCCGAGTGCGGTCTGCACGATGGACTGCGCCGGCACGTTGGAACACAGGCGCATGTTGGAGAGCATGTTCACGCCCTTGATGAAGTCGCGCATGCAGCGCTTGTTGCCCGAGAGCACCATCCAGCCAATGCGGTAGCCGGCGATCATGTGGCTCTTGGACAGGCCCGAGAACGTCACGCACGGCAGGTCGGGCGCCAGGCTCGCGATGGAGATGTGCTCGTACCCATCCATGACCAGGCGATCGTAGATCTCATCGGAGAAGATCATGAGCTGGTGCCTGCGCGCGATCTCGACGATGCCCTCCAAGATCTCCTGGGAGTACAGCGCGCCCGTGGGGTTGTTGGGGTTGATGATGACGATTGCCTTGGTGCGCTCGGTTACCTTGGACTCCATGTCGTCCAGATCGGGGTTCCACTCGTTCTGCTCGTCGCAGATGTAGTGAACGGGCGTACCGCCGGCAAGCGTGGCGCAGGCCGTCCACAGCGGATAATCCGGGCTGGGAATCAGCACCTCGTCGCCTGTGTCCAGAAGCGCGTTCAAGGAGAGCTGGATGAGCTCGGACACACCGTTGCCGGTGAAGATGGTGTCCATATCCAGGTTGGGGATGTTCTTCAGCTGCGCATACTGCATGATCGCCTTGCGCGCCGAGAAGAGCCCCTTGGAGTCGGAGTAGCCCTCGCACTCAGTGAGCTGCTGGCGCATGTCGAGCACGACCTCGTCGGGCGTGCGGAAGCCGAAGGGCGCCGGGTTGCCGATGTTCAGCTTAAGGATGCGCTGGCCCTCCGCCTCCATGCGGTTGGCCTCATCGAGCACGGGGCCACGCACATCGTAGAGGACGTTCTCGAGCTTGGATGATTTTTTGAACTCGCGCATGATGGTGCTCCTTATGGTGGTTTTCGTCTTGGCGGTGGAGGTGGCGGTCGCAGGCCGCGCGGAAGCTCGCGCCGGCTCTGGACTCCGAGCACGCGTGCCTAAAGGCGCGGCAACCGGGGCGGCTGCGGCGGCGGCCCGCCCCTCGGCAAGCCAGCCGGCATCCACGCCCAGCAGCTCCGCAAGCAGTGACAGCACGTCCGCACGCGGCATGGTCTTACCGGAGACGTATTGGCTGAGCTGGCTCTTTCCCAGTTTGCGACCCTGCTCGGCTGCCGCACGCAGCAAATCGGCCTGCCGGATGCCGCGGTCATCCATCACGTTGCGAAGCCGCTTTGAGAAGTCGACGCGCCCCATTCCGCCTCCTCCGGTTCAGAATTGGTTCAAAGTTCAATCTCGATCAAGATAGCACGCTCGATATTGAACTCGCTTTGAACTTTTGCAGACGGCGGATTATCGCGTCTTCGCTCCATGACCCCACGAAGAAGGGCGCCCCTCCGAGCCACACCACCCGCTTGGTGGTTCAGCTCAAAGAGACGCCCGTGGCTTGGCGCGTTGTTCCAGCCTTACAGCTCGGTGATCTTCACCCCGCTGTAGACCTCGTCCCAGCGGTCCATCACCAGATGCCCGGTCTGCGGATCCATGGCATTCAGCTTGCCGCAGGTGTTGCCGCAGCGCAGCACCGTGTCGTCGTCCGCGTCCGCCGCGATGGCGTGGGCAAAGCCGGCGATGGTGGAGTCGCCGGAACCCGTGGCGTTCACCGCGGGAATGCTCGGCATGACGACGCGGTACCCGCGCCCTTCGTGGAACGCGACGGCGCCGGCGCCGCCCATGGTCACCACGACCCAGGGAATCCCCGCAAAGCGGGCGTCCCCGGCCAGCTCTGCCTGAAGCGCCGGCAGGTCATCCGGCGTATAGCTCGTACCCAGCAGGCCGTTGATCTCGGTCAGGTTGGGCTTGATGAGCGTCGGCTTGGTGTCCGCTGCCAGGGCAGCGTCGAGTGCCGCGCCCGAGGTGTCCAGCAGCACCGGTTTACCCGCGGCAACGACCACGGCCACCATCTTGGCGTAGGTATCCGCCGGCACGCCCTTGGGCAGGGAGCCCGAGATGGTCACGCAGTCGCAATCCTCACGCGCCACGAGCCCGGCAAAGTGCTCCTGGAACGCGGCGAGCTCCTCCGCAGAAACCGCCGGGCCGCTCTCCAGGAACTCCGTCTGATTGCCATCGTGCAGCACCGCGATGCACACGCGGCTCTCCCCCGCGATGGGCGTGAAGCTGTGCGGAATCTTGTCGTCGTCCATGCGATCGGCCAAGAACTCGCCCATATGGCCGCCAAGCAGACCCGTAGCGAGCACATCGTCGCCCAGCTGCACGAGCACGCGGGAGACGTTGAGGCCCTTGCCACCCGCCGTCTTGGTCGGCACCACCCGGTTGACGTCGTCAACCACCAAATGATCGATCTGATACGACGTATCAATGGACGGATTCATAGTAACAGTGAGAATCATCTCTCATTCCCTTCAGTCAGGAACGCGGCGATGTGGCGAAACTGAGGGGCGATCGGGTGAATCCGGAGCGACACTCAGCAGCGAACTGCGAAACCGGCTTCGCCGTTTTCGCAGTCTCGCGAGGACTGAGCGTAGGATTCACCCGATCGCCCGACCAGGTTACGCCTGCGGCACCAGCGTACCGCCCACGTACGTATCGACCAGATTGAGCTCGCTATCGAGCACGATGAAGTCTGCCAGGCGACCCGGCTTGATGAAACCGCAGCGATCGTCGATGCGCACCGAGCGTGCCGGGATCTCAGAGCCCATACGGAGCGCCTGCTCGGCCGTCACGATGCCCCAGTCCACTATGTTCTTCACACCGCGAACGAGCGTGAGCACGGAGCCGGCAATGCTCGACATATCCGCCAGCCAGCAGAGGTTGTCCTTGAGCACCACGGGCAGACCACCGCTCATGTACTTGCCCTCGGGCATGCCGCCGCAGCCCAGGCAGTCGGTGATGAGCACGGTGTGCTGCCAACCCTTGGCCTCCACGAGTGCCTTGATGGCGGCGGGCACCACGTGCTTGCCGTCGCAAATGATCTCGGCATAGGTGTTGGGCGTCGTCATGGCGCAGCCCAGCACGCCCGGCTCGCGGTGGTGCAGGCCACGCTGACCGTTATAGGTGTGCACGAAGCAGGTGGCGCCGGCGTTCACCGCGGCGAGCGACTCGTCGTAGGTGGCGTCGGAGTGGCCGATGGCCGTCACCACGCCCTCGGCGTCCAACTGGGCGATGTAGCGGCAGGCACCCGGCTTCTCAGCGGCAAGCGCGCTCTTGATGATGCGACCGCCCGCCTGCTCCTGCCACTCATGGAACACCTCAACGGAAGGGTCGATCAGGAACTTGGGGTTCTGCGCGCCCACGTGCTTGGTGGTGAAGAACGGCCCCTCCAGGTAGATGCCCTGGATACGCGCGCCCACGAACTCGGGACCACGCGCGGCGGCGGCGTCGGCGATGGCCTTGCAGGAGCGGCCGAGATCCTCCACGCCCTGCGTGAAGGTCGTCGGCAGCCATGAGGTGGTGCCGTGACGCGCCAGCTCGGCCGACGAGATGTCGATGCCCTCGGGATCGTTATCCGTGGTCGCGTGGTTATAGAAGCCGTGGATGTGCGTATCCACCAGGCCCGGGGCAACCCACTTGCCGGAGACGTCCACCACCGGGGCATCACCCTCGGGCGCCTCCGCGCTCCACGCGCCAAAGCGGCCGTTCACCACGGGTAGATAGCCGCCGTTCATCACCGCACCGGCCAACACGAACCGGCCACCGGCCAAAACGAAATCAGACATACAAGCGCTCCTCTCGGCGTGCATCGTGGTACAGGGCCGTTCCCGCTGTACCAAAACAATGCCCGCCCCGTCCGAAGACTGCGGGCGGGCAACTCTTTGCGGTTATACCCGTTTTCTACGCTTCGAAGGGGTGAATCGTGACGCCCTTCACCACGCGGTTCACCGTGCCGGTGGGGCTCGGCGTATCCGGCGTGTTGCCCACGCGCACGGAGTTCAGCAGCGAGACCGTCTGGCCAACCATGATGAACGGCAGCGCTAGGTACGCCTCGGGCAGCTCGTCGAAGCCCTTGAAGGTAAAGGTCTCGTGCTCGAAGTTCGTCTCGCCCTCCTGCTGCACCGCCACGATCTTCTTGGCGATGTGGTCGCCGTAGATCTCCTCGAGGATATCGAGGTCGTACTGGCGGGTGTAGACGTCGTTGTTCACGAACACGAAGACGAGCGTCTTGTCGTCCACGAAGGACTTGGGCCCGTGGCGATAGCCCATGCTCGTGTCGTAGGACGTGGCGACGAGGCCGTGGGCGAGCTCGAGGATCTTGAGCTGGGCCTCCTGGGCCAGTCCGCCGAAGGAACCGGAGCCCAGATAGGTGACACGGTCGAAGTCGGTCAGCAGGAACTGCATAACCTCGCCCTCGCGGGCCACGACGTCCTCACCCATCTTGGCGGCCGTCTCGACCCACGCCTGCTTCTGCTCGTCGGACGCGGTGTCGAAGATCAGGGTGGAGAGCAGCTCCATGCAGGTGTAGCTGCCGGTCATGGCAAAGCCGCCGTCGTTCGCGCGCGGGATGAGCAGCGTGAGCGCATCCGGGTCGTCCTTGCTCTCAACGGCGAGCTTGCCCTCGGGGGCGCAGGTGATGTTCAGAAACTTGACGTTCTTCACGAGCTCCTTGGCCACGCGCACGGCAGCCAGGCTCTCGGGGCTGTTGCCGGAACGGGCGAAGGACACCACGAGCGTGGGCTCGTCGGGGTTCAGGAAGTCGCGCGGCGCGGACACGATGTCGGTGGTGGCGATGGGCTTGAAGTCGTAGAGCGCGCGATCGCCGGCATGACGCAGGTAGGGAGCGGCGGTGTCGCCCACGTAGTCGGAGGTACCGGCACCCGTGAACACGACGGCCAGACGGCCCTCGCCCATGGCGCGCGCCTCGGCCAGGAAGCTCTCGATAGCGGCCTTGTTGGCCTGGTAGATGTTGAAGGTGTCGCGCCACAGCTCGGGCTGCTGCTTGATCTCGCGGGTGGTGATGTGGGCACCCAGGCGCTCAAGCTCTTCGACTGACTTCTCGAACATATTGGTACCTTTCCTTAGAGGTTAGCCTTCTACCTTGCAGTATAGTCATTCATTGGTAATCTGGTAGTAACCAGTTTGGCACTCTTCAAAAACTCTGCCAAACGGTCGGGTCTTTCGGCTGAACGGTCGGGCGCGCATATCCGCGGGCAGGCGGAGACGCCGTCTAGATACACGGAGACGCATCTAATCGCGGCGGTGAATCACCTTGTACTTGAACTGGTCGGCACGAGCCACCGAAAGGGTGTACTCAACGATCTCGTTCTTGATGTTGTACGTGGTGCGAATCAGATCGAGCACCGGCGCTCCTTCGGAGATATCGAGCAGGTGCGCGTCGGTCGGGCGCGCGATGCTCGCGTAGAACTCCTCCTCCGCCAGGCGAATGTGCTCGTGGTAGTCGTTCTCGATCACGTCGTAGAGCGACTTGTGCTCAAGGTGCGGACGCTTGAGCGTGAGGAAATTCCGTACCGGCAGGTACGTCCGCTCCACCATAAGGGGCATGCCGTCGGCGGAACGCAGGCGCTTGAGCTTGAAGATGCGCTCGCCGATGTGGACGCCCATGTTCTCGGCCATGTTCTTGTCGGCCTCGATCTCGCTGAAATCAAGCACCGTGGTCTCGGGCACGCGTCCCAGCGACTTCATCTGCTCGGTGAAGCTGTAGTTCTGCGCGAGGTTCGTTGTCTGAGCGGAACGATCGGCCACAAAGGTGCCACGGCCGTGCTGGCGAACCACCAGGCCCAGGCGCTCAAGCTCCTGAAGCGCCAAGCGCACCGTGGTACGGGAGAGCCCGTAGCGCTCGGAAAGCTCGCGCTCGCTCGGCATGAGCGAGCCCGGACGGTACTCATGCTCGATCTTCTCGGTGAGGATATCAACCAGCTGATCGTACAGCGGCTGCCTTCTCGCACCCAGGGCCATAGCTTCCACTCCTTCCGCGCCGTACTCTATACCCTCAGGACCGGGCGCGCGATCGGTCATGTGGAGAGAAAAGAGGGGCCACGCGCTGGAATATCCCAGCGTCGCGGCCCCTCTTGCCGTGCAAGCGTGCGGTTTGCGCGACCGCGCGGTGCGCAAGCCCGAACTCAGGCGAGTCTTACCACAGACCCGTCCACCAGCTGATACCGAACCACTCGTTCAGCGGGAAGGCACCCACGATGCCGATGATCAGAACGAGCACGATGCCCATCATCGGGGTGAAGTTTTTCTTGGAGAACAGGAAGTAGAGCAGCAGGACGAGGCAGAGCGGCACGAGCTTCGGCATAACCGTGTTCAGCGTGTCGGCCACCTTGAAGGTGACGGGAGACTCGGTCACGGTACCGTAGGTGACGGAGGACAGGCCATTGCCCAGGTCCTTCACGCCGGTCTCGACGGCGTTGCCATCGGCGTCGGCGGCGGTCAGCGGCTTGCCGTCCTTGTCGGCGATGGCGATGGTGCCAGCGTCGGCCTTCTCGGTGTCGATGCCCTCGAGGTCCTCGTAGGTCTTGGCCTCCTCGTTGCTCACCACGACGGTGGTGGCGGCGATGGAGCGGCTGGAGCCGTTGGGGATCTCAAGGTTGATCTGCGTACCACCCATGGCAACCGTCAGGCAGCCCACGACGAAGCAGCCCATGATGGCAGCGGCGCGGGTGAAGGCCTGCATGTTGGCCGTCAGAGCGTCGATGGCGCTGGTGCCGAGCTTGTAAGCCCAGCCCATGAGGCCAAAGCGGCACGCGAACAGCGCAGCGTGGAACACGATCAGGAAGATGAACGGCGCCAGGATGTTGCCGTCGATCGCCATGTTGGAGGTGATGCCGGCCGTGATGGGCACGAGCGTCAGCCAGAACAGGGCGTCACCGATGCCGCCCAGGGGCGACGCGGCGGAAATACGCACGGAGCGGATGGTCTGCGTGTCGAACTTGTTCTGCTCGAGGGAGAGAACGATGCCCATGACGAACGTGACCAGGAAGGGGTGCGTGTTGATGAAGTCCAGGTTGTGGTACATGGACGCGGAAAGGTCCTTCTTGTTGGTGTGGACCTTCTCCAGGCCAGGGACCATAGCGAACAGCCAGCCACCGGACTGCATCGTCTCGTAGTTGAACGAAGACTGGAGCCAGTAAGAGCGCCACACCATGCGGTTGAGCGTCTTCTTATCGACCTGCGGAGCGGGAGTCAGATCCTCGTACTGCTCCGGTACGACAAACTCATTAGATGCCATCGCTCATGTCACCTCCATCAGCAATTGCGCCCTTGAGCTCGGTCTGCTGCTGGAAGTCCCAGAAGGCGATACCAAAGCCGATGAGGGCCATGATCAGAAGCGTGGGGCTCGACAGATCGGGGATCGCGGCCACGATGTTCGTGAGAGCGAAGCCGAGCAGGAAGAAGGCCCACATGTCGCGGTTCATCATGATCTTCAGCAGGATAGCGAAGCCGACGAAGCGCATCATGCCACCAGCAGCGGACAGGCCGGTGTTGAGCCACGCGGGGATGGCGTCGACGACAGCCTGGCCAACGCCCTGGCCAGCAACGAAGAACAGGGTCACGATCACGGCGAAGATCAGGCCGAGGATGACCTCGGAGATGATCGTCAGCACGGTGATGCGCTTGGTATCAGCCTTGATGGCCGCGTCGCGGAAGGACTCCATGAGCGGGGCACGAAGGGTGAAGAACAGGGTGACGCCGTACTGGCCCAGCAGGGCGAACGGGATGGCGGCAGCCGTGGCGGCCGTCGGCTCCATGCCGAGCGAGCACGCGAAGACGGCGGCGAGAATGCCACCGATGACCGCGTTAGGCGGCTGAGCGCCACCAATCGGCATGTTACCGATCGTCATGAGCTGGTAGGTACCACCGACCACGAGGCCGGTGTTCATGTCGCCGAGGATGGCGCCGATGATCGGACCGGTTACGATGGGCTGATACAGGGACTCCGTGAAGTCGAACTGGTCGATAGCCGCGATAAACGTGACGATGAAGACCAGGATGACCTGTACAAAATTGAATTCCATCGTTGCTCCTCCTTTCAAATGTTGTACGTAAGACAACGTGTAGATACGTGCGCGCGTCTCGGAACCGCGCGCAACAGAGGACCGCTCTTAGGCAAAGAGCTTGTTAATGTCCTCCACCGGCGTGCTCGGAACACGCCTAATCTCCAGCTCCACCCCCATTTCCTGCAGCTCGCGGAAAGCGGCGACATCGGCGTCGTCCACGGCCACCGAGGTGGCCACCTGCCGCTTCCCTTCGGACATATGCATATTGCCGATGTTGACCTTTTTAATGGGCACACCGCCCTTGGCGAGCGTCAGCACATCTTCGGGGCAGTCGCACACGATGAAAATCTTCTGCTTCGGCGAAGCCTTGCCGATGATGTCGATGGTCTTCTGCAGCGAGAAGAAGCGCGTGGCCACGCCCGCGGGGGCGGCCATCTTCATGAGGTTCTGACGCATGGTGTTGTTGGCCACGTCGTCGTTCGCCACGAGGATGAGGTTGGAACCCAGGGTGGAGTTCCACTGGGTGGCAACCTGGCCGTGGATCAGACGGGCGTCGATACGCGTGAGGAGGATGTTGGGCTCTGCCATTTCAACCATTCCTTTCAGATGCTGCACTGCCGATATCGCTTGAGGGGCTGCATCGCGCATCCCCGTAGTGCCTTTCGTGCGTCGGGAGCGGGACTACTTGATCTCTTGGATCGCGTAGCGCGAGACGTCCATGACCGCACCGGAGCGGACCTTCACCTGGACGACGTCGCCATCGACGCTCTTGACCGTGCCGAAGATCCCGCCGCCGAACATGACCTCGTGTCCGGGTGCCAGTTCCGTGTGAATCTTCTCGAAGTAGCTGGCCTTCTTCTTCATGCCGCCCCGCGTGTAGAGGAGGTACACGACGCCCATGATGGCGAAGAGGATGAGCAGCGCCACCGAGGAAGCGAGCACATTGCCCCAGAAGCCGCTCATTAGATGCCGTCCTCATCGTCGTCGGCAGCCTGCGCGACGCCGATGGAGGCGATGGACTTGTGCACGATGCCGGTCTGGCCCACGGCCACGGCCTGGGCGGCCAGGTCCTCGAGGCTGGCGGCGCCGCTGCGGGTAAGCAGCAGCTCGATGAGCATCGGCAGGTTGGTGCCGGTGACGACCTCGACGTTCTCGATGTCGTTGGCGATCATCATGGCCTGGTTGAACGGCGTGCCGCCCAGCAGGTCAACGAACACGAGCACGCCATCGCACTCGGTGCGCATGGCGGAGATGGCATCGCGAAGGGTATCGCCGTAGGTTGCGGCCTGGCTGCCCTCGAAGGGAACGATCTCGAACTCCGGCTGGTCTCCCGCGACCATATCGATGGCGCTCTTGAGGCCCACCGAGAAGTCACCGTGACCTGTAAGAATGAATCCGATCATCGCTGCTCCCCTTTCGGTTGCGACCACTTCGCAACTGGTAGTAACCACGTGATAAGCTGTGAACATGGTATCAGCTTTCCCGATGGGGTCAATTTGACGGCGTATGGGAATCGATTTCTTACCGTTCAAGGTGAAATACCTACCGTTCAACATCATCCTTGACTTTTACCTGTTTATTTCTCTTTTCTATGCGTTTGTCACCTCGGAAGGCCCCTTTTTATCCATTTGGCCGACCGCACTCGAATGGCCCGGTTTTCCGTTCGGTTTCGAGCTTGATAATTTGTGTTGAATGTCGAGGTGGTATCAATTCTGATAGATTTCCAATCCGTTTCCGGAACCTACGTGCCAGACGCTCGCCGGCCAGGCGGCACGCGGTAGAGGGTGCACGGGTCCGTTGCAGTCAAAAAAAGAACCAGAGGCTGTGTGCCTCTGGTTCCTCTGATGCAATGGAGCCAGTTATCAGACTTGAACTGATGACCCCCGCTTTACGAGAGCGGTGCTCTACCAACTGAGCTAAACTGGCGCTCCTGGTCGATTCGCATCGACGGCTGTTAATAGTACGTGGAAACCGCCGTCTGCGCAAGTCCGTTTTTTAGCCTACGTACAGGCCCCAGATCTGCAGGTTGGCCTTGCCGTAGAGCCCGTTGGCAAAATCGCTCCACTTGGACTGGACGGACTGGGCGGACTTGGAGTACTGCTGGTAGGCCACGTAGTAGGCCATCTGCGCCTGGGCGTACGTGGCGGAATCGGCCGTGAAGCTCTGGTCCTTCAACGCCTGGGCGTAGGGGCCATCCTCGGAAGCCCAGGTGCCCTTGGAGCTGTCCCACTCATCCCCTGCAAGGTTGATGATGTAGTCCGCATACTCCTTGGAAGCCGTCTCGGTGTTGCCATCCGCGGGCTGCGTGGGCGCCGTGGGAGCGGTGGGTGCGTCCTCGCCCACCACCTGCTGGTAGAGCTTGCTGACGATGGCGTTCTCCTTGACGATCTGCTTGGCCTGGTCCTCGGTCACACCGTAGCTGCTGGCCATCTCGGAGTAGTCGTCGGTGCCGATGGAGTTCTTGGCGTACGCCTTGCGCTCCTTGCTCGAGACGCTGATGCCGCGCCCCTCGGCCTCCTTCAGCAGCAGCTGGTTGCGCACGTACGAGATGACGGTCTCGGACGAGGGCACCGCGTACTTGCCGTCGCTGTTCTTGGCTTTGTCCAAGCTGTACTGCGCCTCGATGGCCTCACGCGCCGTCACATCGTAGGTCTTTCCGTTGTAGGCATAGCTGGCGATAGGTGTATCCAGCTGGTCCTCGGAGATCGTGGCGGAACCGGTGCCCTTCGCGCCGAAGCCGCCGTGCCCGAAGAAGTACCCGGCGATGCCTGCGATCACCACGCAGGCGATCGCGGCGATGATATAGAGCGCGTGCCGGCGCGGAAGCTTTGCGTTGGCCACGGGGCCCTCCTCCTCTTGGTCGTTTTCTTCCTCGATGTCGTCCTCGTCATCTTCGCCGGCGTCCTCGATACCCTCTTTCAGGGCCTCGTCGTCGGCGTCGGCGACCATGCGAGCCTGTTCCTCGGCCTCTGCTTGGGCAGCCGTTGTACCTGCAGCGATATGCTCGGCGGACTCGCCGGCAACGAGCTCAACGGGATTCTCCTCCACCCCGTCAGGCCCCTCGCCGCGGCCGATGACCTGAATACCGTCTATCTCGTCCTTCTTATCCTTCTTCTGGATAAAACCCATGGGGAACCTTTCTCTTTGTATCCATAGCCGGTCTAGCATACCCCCGGCAAACGAATGACTGCACTTAAACCTTTCTTGCGCCGTCCGCCCGGCCTTATGAACCGTGACGGCAGGGCCAAGAGGGCGAAAGCGGCGGATACCGTAGGGCTTTACGGCTTTGCGCTCAAAACCAACGCGATGCTGTAGGGGTTTTCGCTGGCCTCCTCAGGAGCGGACGCCCTCGCGGTACCAAAACCGCAGGTCGGCGATATTGCCATATGCTCACTACTTCGTCGGCAGCGAAAAAGCCCTACGGTATCGGCAGGTTTTCCTCGGCCCAAACGAAACCCCTACGCTATCCCCCTGATTTACGCCCCGTTCCCCAAAGCGGCGATCACGGCGTCGGCAAAGGCGCGCGTTCCGACGGCGCCCTCCGTGCTGCCGGTCTGGGCGCGGCGTACGTCGACCGTCACGGACTCGCCCGCAGCCAATGTGGCGCGCACGGCCGCGCGGATGCGCTCGGCCGCCGTGTGCTCGCCCAGATGATCGAGCATCATGCACGCGGAGAGGATCTCGGCGGTCGGGTTGGCAATATCCTTGCCAGCAATGTCCGGCGCAGAGCCGTGCGTGGCCTCGAAGATCGCCACGTCATGCCCGATGTTGGCACCCGGCGCCATGCCGAGGCCGCCCACCAAGCCGGCACCCAGGTCGGAGACGATATCGCCGTACAGATTGGGCAGCACGAGCACGTCGAACTGGTAGGGGTCTTGCACGAGCCCCATGCAGGTGGCGTCCACGATCTTGTCGTTGAACTCGATGTCGGGATAGCGCTCGGCCACCTCGCGCGCCACGCGCAGGAAGAGGCCGTCGGTCTCCTTCATGATGTTCGCCTTGTGCACCGCGGTCACCCGCTTGCGACCGCAGCGGCGGGCGTACTCGAACGCGTACTCCACGATGCGGCGAGAGCCGGAGATGCTGATGGGCTTGACGCTGATGGCGGAGTCCGCGCGGAACGGCTTCTGGCCGGAGCGCTCCACCAGCTGAGCCAGCTCGGAGACCTCGGGCGCGCCCTCGGCGAACTCGATGCCGGCGTACAGGTCCTCGGTGTTCTCGCGCACGATCACGAGGTCGATGTCGCGGTAGCGCGAACCGTCGCCCGGCATGGAGAGGCAGGGGCGCACGCAGGCATACAGGTCGAAGTGCTTGCGAAGCGCCACGTTGACGCTGCGGAAACCGGTACCCACCGGCGTGGTGATGGGACCCTTGATGGCGACCTTGGTCTTTGCCACGGCATCGAGCACATGCTCGGGCAGCGGCGTGCCATACTCGTCCATCACGCCCGCGCCGGCATCCACCACCTGCCAGGCGATCTCCACGCCCGTGGCCTCCACCACGCGGCGCATGGCGTCCGTGATCTCGGGTCCAATGCCATCACCCGGAATGAGTACGACCTCGTGTGCCATAATCGGCCCCCTACTCCTCGTCGTTGGTATCGTCGTCTTCCTTGGTCACGCGTGCGCGCGGCTTGGGCTTCTCGAGCTTGAAGCGCTTGACGAGCATCTCGTAGATCTCGGACGAGCGCGCACGGATATAGGCGCCCTTACCGCTCTCGGCGTCGAACGCCAGGCGTCCGGCCAACTCGGCGGCCACCTTGCCATCGATCTTGCCCGCGGCGAACTCGTACAGGTAGCCGAGCATATCGCGATACTCAAGGTCGCCGTGATAGCAGCGGATGGCTTCCTCGAGAATCGGCCACACCTTCTCGGAGCGACGGCGCTCGGTGCCGCCCCACACGGCCAGCAGGCGGAACGCCGCCAAGCGCAGCGTTGCGGAATCCTCGTCGAAGAGCGCGTCCTCGGCGTCCTCGTAGACGGAGCCGATCTCCTTAGCATGCGTGGAAACGAGCATCGCGAGCGCGTTCAGGATCTCCCAGCGCGTCTGCGCCTCGGGCCGGGCGAGCGCATCCAGCAGCTCGGGCACGTGGGCGTCGAGCGCCTCGGGCCGATACTCCGCCACGATGGCGACCACGTGCGCCGCCGTCTGACGCTTGCGGCGGCTCGCGCCCGAAAGGTCCCCGACGATACCAGCCAGCATCTCGGGATTACCGGTAACCAGCTCCAGCTGCTGACGCTCCTCATCCGTGAGCTCGTGCTCGTTCATCTCTGCCATATCTACCTCACGTTCTCATCCGCATCGTTCGCGTCGCCCACCGTTGAGATGAGCTCGGGGGCGTCCTTGCCCGCGCGCTTGGCGGCACGGCGACGCTCCCCCGCCCCCTCCTCGGCGGCACGACGATGTTCCTTGTTAACATTGAAAAACTCGTCGTGGGCCTTCCACGGACCCACGGACTCTCCAAACGACATCTTCATTCCCGCGATCGCGCCCGCGAGCATGCCGATGATGGCGGCCCACAGAAGCGGCATACTCGAACACACCAGCGTGAGCAGCACCGCCGCGACGATCGCCCCGGCGTTCATCTTCCAGTAATCCGCCGTGGTCTGGGCGCGCTCGCCCAAGGACGTTCCCACCTGAAAGCCGACGAACGTGCTGAAGGCAAAGAGCAGGATGAAGAGGATGATGAAGGCCATGGCGCTTACGCCTCCGGCCGCTCGGGCGCCGAAGCGGCGGTGACGCCGTCTGCGTCGTCCCCGCCCGGGTGGACGCGCGACCAGTCAAGCCCCTGCGCTGCGGCCGTAGCCTCGTCGGCGTACAGCAGCGTGATGGCCTGCGTGCCCATCCGACCGCCGCCGATGGCACCGAGCGTCTCGTAGAGCGAGAGCGCCGTGTCGGCGCCGGGCAGGGCAAGGCCGCCCTCCTCCTCGGCGAGCGAGAGCGCCAGGCGAATGTCCTTCAGGAAGTGCTCCACCATAAAAGCCGGCTGGTAGTCCCCGGCGAGCGCCTTGGGCGCCAGCGACTCGAGCGCCCCCGTGCGGCCGGTGCCGCCCTGGATCATCTTGAGCGTGAGGTCCACATCCAAGCCGCTCTGCTCTGCAAGCGCCAGCGTGTCGGCCATGCCGACCATGGACGAGGCAAGCGCCACCTGGTTGCAGAGCTTGGCCGCCTGCCCCTGGCCGGCCTCTCCAAAGCAGAAGATCTGCGCGCCGAAGGTCTCGAGCAGCGGTCGCAGAGGCTCCACCTGCTCCTCGGTGGCGCCGCAGATCAGCGTAAGGGTTCCCGCCACCGCGCCGGACTCGCCGCCCGTGACCGGGCAGTCGAAGGCATGGCGCTCGGAGACCTCGGCGAGCTTGGAGATATCACGGGCGAGGTCCGGCGAGCTGGTCGTGAGGTCGATGAGCGTTGCCCCGGGCTTTGAGGAGGCAAGCAGGCCGTCCTTTGCCAGGTAGAGCTCCTCCACGTCCTCGGGGTACCCCACCATGGTGAAGACCACGTCCGCGCCGGCCGCGGCCTCGGCGGGAGACGCCGCCCACGCGGCCCCGCGGGCAACCAGGTCGTCTGCCTTGGCCTTGGTACGGTTGTACACCGTGAGCGGATAGCCAGCGTCCAGGATATGACCGGCTATGGGCGCGCCCATGATGCCGGTGCCGATGAACGCTACGGGCGGTTTCGAATCTGTCATCTCAACTCCTCGCCCCGGGCAACGCGCCGGGAACACGCTATGCGGCCCTAGGCCCCTAGACGCCGCGAACCTTCTTGGCGATACGGTCGGACAGGCTGATCTTCTCGGCGCGGTTGCGGCCCCAGAAGATCACCGCCACCATGCCGGCGCCCACGTGCGCGCCGATCGTGGGCCCCACGGACCCGCGCAGGATGGTGAGCTCGCCGCAGTCCTCCTCCTTGCGAATGGTGCCCTCCAGCCAATCGGCGTCCTTTTCGGCATCCGACGAGACGATGGCAATGGGCATGCTCGGATCGAGCACGTAGTTGTCGTGGAACGACTTCACGAGCGACTTCAGCGCCTTCTTGCGGCCCCGGTTCACGCCCGTGAGCGTGAGCGAGCCGGCCAGGTCGAAGGAGAGCGAGGGCTTGACGTCGAGCTTTGCCGAGAGCTGGGCCGCCGCCGGGGGAATGCGCCCACCCGCCGCCAGGGCGTCCAGGCTGTCCAGGGTGAAGTAGCCGTGCACATAGTACTTGGCCTCGTTGGCCCACTCCGCGAGCTGCGCCGCCGTGAGGCCCGCTGCGCGCTGACGCACGGCCTCCATGGCCAGCAGCTCGCCGCACGAGCAGGGCAGGGCGTTGTCCACCACGTAAAGCTCGAAGTCGGGATGCGTGCGGCGCACCTCCTCGGCCGCCGAGCACGCAGCGTCGTAGCTGCTGGAAAGCGCGCTCGTAAAGCAGAGGTACACCGTGGGCGTACCCTCCTCGGCGCACTGGGTGAAGAACTCCAGATAACGGCCGAGCGAGACCGCCGAGGTCGAGGCCTTGGAACCGGCCCGCAGCTTGTCGTAGAACTCCTTGGGCGTGATGGACGTCCAGATGTCGTCCGTGTACTCCCGGCCGTCCAGAATGTAGGGGAAACCCAGGATGTCCACGTCGAGCGTGGCGGCAATCTCGGGGGTGAGGTCGGCGCAGGTATCGATCACGATGCGGCAACGGTCCCCATGGCCGGTGGACGTGTTCTTCACGCTCATGAAAACCCTCTCAACCAAAAAGGCGGCCGTCCCGCACGGGATGGCCGCCATCCAAGTCATGCTGATGGTCCAGTTTACCCTTCCAGATCCTCTATCTTGGGCTTGATGATGCCGTATCCACCATTCTTACGGTGATACACCACATTGATGAGACCGGTCGTGCTGTTCTCGAACACGTAGAAGTCGTGGCCCAGCAGATCGGTCTGCACGAGTGCCTGCTCCTCGGTCATCGGGGTGATGTCGATGACCTTCTCGCGCACGAGCAGATCGTCTTCCTCATCCTCGGGAATAAGCAGGTCGGCCAGGTCGTCCACGCGCTCCACCGGCGCCACGTCCGCGGCGCTGGCACCCTGCTGACGGTTGTCGACCACCTTGGTCTTGAACTTGCGCAGCTGACGCGTGACCTTCTCGGCCGCGGCGTCGATGGCGGCGTACATATCGGCCCCGTGCTCGGCCACGCGAATCACCGAGCCGCGGGCGCGCACCGTGGCCTCCACGATGGCGGGCGTCGGGTTGGAGGGGTTCTTCTCGTAGCGAAGCACCACGTCAACGGTCATCGGCTCGATATCGAAGACAGTGCAAGCGTTCCCAATCTTCTCGTCTACGTGGTTGCGCAGGGCGTCGGTAACGGTTGTCTTGCGTCCAGAGACCTTGATATCCATGAGGCCGCTCCTTACTCTCCGGGTACATTCCCTCGACCGCTCGTCAACGGGCGGCTGGTATCCGTGTTGTACCCAAATACGCGAACGGGCGACCCCATTCGTGGAATCGCCCGCTTACCGATTGCGCCTTGACAATCGATCCGTCGAATTATGCGCCCCGCGGCTACGCGGCGGCATCCGTGGTGGATGCGGAGGAATCCGTGCTCGACGTGGAGGTACCGTCCGCAGACGCACCGTCCGAGGAGGCCCCCGCAGCGTCGGTGGCGGTCTGCGGCTTGGCCGCTTCCTCCGCCTGCTTGCGCTCGGCCGACGTGGTGATACCCGAGACGGTCGCATCGGAGAGGCTCATGGGGAGCGAGCCGTACCAGGCCTGGTGGATGGCGTCCAGCGTGCCGTCCACCGTCATTTGGCTGAGCGCGTCGCCGATGGCCTTCACGAGCTCGGCGTTCGTGGTCTTCATCGCGAGGCCGTAGGTGGTGGTGGAATCGAAGGCCCCCGCAAAGACGATGTCGGCGTGCGCGCGGGCCAGGTAGGCACCAGCCGTGGCGTCGCAGGCGGCGTACTGGACCTCGCCCTTGGCGAGAGCGTCCAGGCAGGAGTTCACGTCGGAGTAGGTCTTCTGCTGGGCGCTGATGCCGCACTTGGCAAGCACGTCCTGCGTCTGAGATTTATCCTGCACGGCGATGGTCGCGCTCGAAAGGTCCTGGACGCTCAGGCTGCCCGGCGCGGATCCGTCGGCAGAGGCCTTGGTGAAGAGCGCCGGGGCGTCTTCCAGGTAGTTGCCCGCCACCGAGACGGTGCCCGAGGAGTCGTCCGTCGTGGCACCCAGCATAAGGTCGACCTCAGAGAGGTCGTCGGCACTCGCACCGCTCACGAACGTGACGCTCAAGCCCTGGCTCTTGGCGATGGCACGGGCCACGTCCACGGCATAGCCGGTGAGGTTACCGTTCGCATCGGTGCAGACCTGCGGCGCGTCCTCGTTGGTGTAGCCCACCGTAAGCACGCCCTTGGTCTTGATGGTCGGCGTGGTGAGCTTGACGAGGGTTTGCTCGGGGGAAACGTCCGCGCGGGACGGCGTGAGCAGCGAGCAACCGCTCAGCGAAACGGCCAGCAACAGCGCGACCGCAAGCGCCCGGAGGCGGGCGGATGCAGAGATTGCCTTCTTCATGGTTGATCCTACCTTCCCCGGCCGGTTCTTCTCCACCGGTTTGTTCCCCCAGCTGACCTGGTCTTTGACCCCACACTTGCGCACCGGGACGTTTGCTTCTGCCGCTGCGGCGGCACCACGACTAGCCCGCTCGTCCGCAGGGGCCCTGTGCCCCCGAAGGTGTCGGACGGTGCGACTGACTTCTAGGACGCGCCATGATCGCGACGGCGCGCACGCCACCGCTTACGTGGATCCCTTTGACCGCGTCTGTCCTGGACTTGGACGAGAGCCCGCTCACGCAAGGCACGCCGTCCGCAACCACAGCCTGGAAGGAACACGGGACAGTATATAACAGCTTGAAGCTCTAGTTGAAGGTTAATGTATAGATGGGTGAATTCACTCGAAGTGCACGAATGCGCAGGTTTTGCCGGAGAACGTGCCCAGGGGTTGGTATCAGCTGCCCCAGACCCGCGCCAGGGCAAGGGCATCCACCCGCGCGGCGCCGGCAGCGAGCAGCGCGGATGCCGCGGCGTTCATCGTGGCGCCGGTGGTGATCACGTCGTCGAGCAGGAGCAGATGCTTGCCGCCCACCTCCGCCGCCACCTCGTAGCCATCGCGCCCCGCCGCCATGCGCCCTGCACGGCCAAGGGCGCGCTGATCGGCCCGACCATGCTTGATCAATGCATCTACCAGGGGTGTTCCCGAGCGCCCTGAAAACGCGCGGGCCACGTCCTCCATATGGTCGAAGCCGCGGCGGCGGAAGGCCTCGGCCGTGACGGGTACGAACGTTATGGCGTCCGCCGCCGAGAGGATGCCGCCGTACCGTTCCGGGGCCACGCGCTCGGCATGCTCGGCGGTATCGAGCAGCAGGTCGGCAATGAGCGGGGCCAGGCGGCGCTCGCCGCCGTCTTTGTACGCACGGACGATGCGCGGCACCGGGTCTTCGAAGGAAGCCGCCGCGAGTACCCGCTCGCACGCGCCGCGCTCGCCTTGGCACTCCGTGCAGAGCAGGGAGCCAAAAGGGGCGCCGCACCGCGTGCAGGATAGCCGCGGGTCGATGAGCTGGAACCGGGAGAGACAGCGATCGCAGATGAGCGCTCCCGGGCGCTCGCAGCCCGCGCAGCGCGTGGGGGACAGGGTCTCGAGGGCGAACTCCAGGGCGCCTCCCAGCACACCGTCCGCCATGTCACCCTCCCCTTCCGCAGTCCCGGCAAACAACAAGGGGCAATCCGCGCTCGGCGAATTGCCCCATCTGCGTTACGACTCGCTGCTCTCTTGGCTACCGCCGCTCTCCTGACCGCCGGCGCCCTCCTGGCCACGCTTGCGCGGGCGGCGACGGCGACGCTTCTTGGAAGCGGCGCCCTCCGCGGGCGCGCCCTCGGAAGTCGGGGCGGCTCCATTCTGGGCACCGCCGTTCCGGGAGCCGCCACTCTGGGTACCGCCGCCGTCACCGGGCCGGCGGCGCGTTACGCGCACCTCGCCCTCGGCAACCTGGTCTGCCACGGACGGCACCTCGGGCTTCTGCGACGCGCTGCGATGGCGGCGGCGGCCGCCCGTCGGCGCGGAACCGGCATCCTCGCGACCCTGCTCGCCGGCGGGAGCGCTCTTCCCCGCCTCGCGCGCCGCGGCGGCGCGGAAGGCGTCATCGCGTTCCTCGCTTGAGAGGTGACGACGGCGACGGCGCGGCTGCTGGCCCTGACCCTCACCCTCGCGCGCGGGACCCGGACGCTGCTGGCGATCGGCCACCTGCTGCTGGCCGCGCTGGGCATCCCCCGAGCCATCCCCACCGCTCCGGCGGCGACGCTTGCGGCCCTGGCCCTCGGCAGGCGCGGCGGCGTCTTCCGGGGAAACCTTGCGCGTGCGACCGCGATTCTCGCCGCCGGCGGGCTTGCCGGCACCTGCAGCCTCCTCGCGGTTGCGCCGACGGCGCGCGCCGGGCGTGGGGCCACTCGCGGCGATGCGATCGGTTTTATCGAGGCCATCGCCCACGTCCACGCCATTTTTGCGATCGAGCTCGAGCAGTGCGAGCTTGATCTCGGGCGACTCGATCTTCTCCATGATGTCGCGCGTCACGCAGTCGGGGCGGCAGTTGCAGCCCTGCTCGGAAGCGCGCTTCTTGCAATCGTCCGAGCAGCTCATATCCGCGAGGTTCACGCGGAACACCTTGCCGCCCTCCAGACGCAGCACCAGTTGCTCGCGCGGGGTGTTGTACTCCACGATGCGCGCCTTGCCAAGCGGGGTGTCGATGAGCGTCTTCTTCTTTGGTGCACGGTTCTTGAAGTCTTTGTACGCCTCGAACTCGTAGCGCAGGCAGCACATCAGGCGCCCGCACACGCCCGAGATCTTGGAGGAGTTGAGCGGCAGGTCCTGCTCCTTGGCCATGCGGATGGACACCGGCTCGAACTGGCCGCCAAAGCGCGCGCAGCACAGCTCCTGGCCGCAAGTGGCGTAGCCGCCGACCAGCCGTGTCTCGTCGCGCACGCCGATCTGGCGCATGTCCACGCGCACGTGGAAACGGTTGGAAAGGTCGCGCACGAGCTGGCGGAAGTCCACGCGCTCCTCAGCGGCAAAGTAGAAGACGGCCTTCTCGCCCCCAAAGAGGAACTCCACCCCCACGGGCTTCATCTCCAGGCCGTTCTCCTTGACCAGGCGGCGGAAATCGCTCATGGCGTCCTCGCCCTTGCGCGCCAGCTCGTCGGCGCGGTCGAGGTCGGCGTCGTCGGCGATGCGGATCACGGATTTGAGGGGGGCGGCCAAGCGGGACGCGGGAACCTCGAAGGGATCCTCGGTCACCAGCCCGATCTCGGTGCCGCGCTCGGTGTACACCACGGCGTAGTCCGCCTGCGCGATGTCGAGGCCCTCGGGGTCGAACCACAGATCCTTGGAGGCATAGGGAAACTTGACGGGGACAACTACAGGCATAGGAGCGCCTTCCTGATATCGAGCAGCATGACCTCCAGGGCCAGCTGAGGTGTTACGTTGCGGCGAATCTGCGCCTCGGCGCGGTCAACAGCCTCGAGCGCGCGCATAGCGCCTGCGGGCGCCGTGCGAGCGGCGAGGCGATCGATGACCTCGGGAACGTCCGCGTTGGCGGCGTCTTCCGGCACACCTTCCAGGCGGCACAGCACGTCGCGCAGAAGCGAACGGGCGCTCGCCAGCACTTCCATGATACCCGAACGCCTGCGCGCCGTAAGCTCGCGCTTGTTGCGATCTTCCAGCTGCTTTTTGGCATTGGCGGTGAAGTAATCGGCGTTCTGCTCGAGCACCGCCTTCTGCGCGGACTCCACGTCGGCGAGCGGGGCATCGCAGGCGATGGTGATCTCCTTGGCACGAGCGAGCACGTCCGCCTCGTCCGCCTGGGGCAGCGCGTCGATGGCACGGACCATGGCGCGGCGCGCGTCCTGGCGCAGCGGCGACTTGAGGAACTCAACAGCGCGGGCGGGACTCCCCGCCACGGCGACCCCCATACGGCAGCGCTCGATCGGCAGGCCGGTGGCGCGTTGCGCGGACTCGGCCGCCTGCGCGGGCGGGATCATGCGGAACGGCACGCACTGGCACCGCGAGACGATGGTGGGGAGGATGGCCTCGGACGAGGTGCCGAGCAGGATGAAGGTCACGCCCCCAGGGGGCTCCTCGAGCGTCTTCAGCAGCGCGTTCGCCGTATTGGCGCGCATCCGTTCGGCCGATTCGATGATATAGACCTTGCCGCGCCCGCGAATGGGGGCGAGCGCCACGTCCGAGAGCAGCTCGCGCGTCTGCGAGATCAGGTAGCCCGTGGCCGATTCCGGCGCGTAGCAGTGAACGTCGGGGTGCGTATGGCGCGCCACGCGGATGCACGCGTCGCAGGCGCCGCAGCCGTGCACCGGCGGCTCGTCATCGCCATGGTCGTAGAGCAGCGCCTGCGCGAGCGCCCAGGCGGCGTCGAGCTTGCCGGAGCCGGGAGCGCCTAGGAAGAGATAGGCATGGCTCGTGCGACCCTGGGCGACGGCGCGGGCGAGGAAGTCGCGCACCCGCGGCTGGGTATCCAGCTGTTCCAGCAAAGAAGCCATGGCTACTCCCCCACGGTACCGGCGGGCAGGCCCGCCGCGCGCAGCACGGCGAGCACACGGGCAAAGACCTCATCCGGGGTACCCGCGGCATCGATCAGGCGCACGCGCCCTGGTTCCGCGGCGGCGATGGTGCGAAAGCCCTCGGCCACGCGTCGCTGGTAGGCAAGCCCCTTGGCCTCCACGCGATCGGGGGAGCCGTTCCGCACGGCCGCGCGGCGGGCCGCCTCCTCAACCGGGAGCTCGAACACGAGCGTGAGGTCCGGATGGCAGCCATCGACCGCCAGCTCGTTGGCCGCGCCCACACGGGCCGGGTCGAGTCCCGCGGCATACGCCTGGTAGGCGGTGGTCGAATCGTAGAAGCGGTCGCAGACCACGGTACGGCCCGCGGCGAGCGCCGGCGCGATCACCTGATGCACCAGCTGGGCACGGGCGGCCTCATAGAGGAGCAGCTCACAGGTGTCGCCCATCTCGGCGTTGGCCGGGTCGAGCAGGATGGCGCGGATCTTCTCGGAGATGGCGACGCCGCCCGGTTCGCGGAGCGAGAGCACGTCCACGCCCGCGCGGGAGAGGGCATCGGCCAGGAGCGCCGCCTGCGTGGTCTTGCCGCAGCCGTCGATGCCTTCGAGCGTTATGAACAGAGAGGTCATGCCAAGCTCCCGGGGTCGTTTGAGTCTATCCATCATACCCCGCAGTACCCCGGCGCCCCAGAGGCACCCCGGAATTACGTAAAAGGCGGCGCACCGAAGTCGTGGCCGCAGCAGCCGAGTTATGCGATAAAGGCGCGGCACTGGGACCCGACCCTCGCAGGCGGTAGAATGAGCGCATCTGAACATCGCGGAACAGGAGCCTCCCCATGTCGATCACACCGCAGGAAATCGCCGAGACCCGGGGCATGGTCTCCGAGCACAACCTAGACATCCGCACCATCACCATGGGTATCTCGCTCATGGGCTGCGCGGACGAGAACCTGGACCGCATGTGTACCAAGGTGTACGACCACGTGACCAAAACCGCCGAGCACCTGGTCTCCACCGCGCAGGACCTCGAGCGCGAATACGGCATTCCCATCGTGAACAAGCGCGTGTCGGTAACGCCCGTAGCGCAGATCGCCGCCGCGTGTCCGGACGCCGACCTGGTGCCGCTCGCACACGCGCTCGACCGCGCGGCCGAGACGCTCGGCATCGATTACCTTGGCGGCTATTCCGCGCTCGTCCACAAGGGCATCGGCGACGCCGACCGCCGGCTCATGGCCTGCATCCCCGAGGCCCTGACGACCACCAGCCGCGTGTGCTCGAGCGTGAACGTGGCGAGCCTGCGTGCCGGCATCAACATGGACGCCGTGCTGCTCACGGCCCAGCTCATCCGCCGCGCCTCAGAGCTCACGGCCGACCGCGAGTGCGTGGGAGCGAGCAAGTTCGTGGTCTTTGCCAACATGGTGGAGGACTCGCCCTTCATGGCGGGCGCCACGCACGGCTCCGGTGAGGCGGACGCCGTCATCAACGTGGGCGTTTCCGGCCCCGGTGTGATGGCCGCGGCCCTTGAGGAGCTACCCGAGACCGCCGACATAATGGAAGTTGCCGAGCGCATCAAGCAGACCGCGTTCAAGATCACGCGCGCCGGCGAACTCATGAGCCGCGAGGCCGCCAAGCGCTTGGGCGTGGAGAAGGGCATCGTGGACCTCTCGCTCGCCCCCACCCCGGCCGTGGGCGACTCCGTGGCGAAGATCCTCGAGATCATCGGCGTGGGCCAATGCGGCGGCCCCGGCACCACCGCGGCGCTCGCGCTGCTGAACGACTGCGTCAAGAAGGGCGGCGTCATGGCGAGCTCCTCGGTGGGCGGGCTTTCCGGCGCGTTCATCCCCGTGTCCGAGGACGCCGGCATGATCGAGGCCGCCGAGGCGGGCGCGCTCTCCATCGAGAAACTCGAGGCCATGACCTGCGTGTGCTCCGTGGGCCTGGACATGATCGCCGTTCCGGGCGACACCTCCGTGGAGGCCATCGCCGGCATCATCGCCGACGAGATGGCCATCGGCGTCATCAACAACAAGACCACGGCCGTGCGCATCATTCCGGCCATCGGTCGCGGCGAGGGCGATGCCGTGGAGTGGGGCGGCCTCTTTGGCAAGGCCCCCGTCATGCGGGTGAACCCCCACGCCGGCACGGTGTTCGCGCACCGCGGCGGCCGCTTCCCCGCGCCGCTCAACAGCTTGAAGAACTAGCGTACCGGGCCGGAGGGCCGGGGTATATAGTCCCGTGCTCAAACAGCTTCGCTTCGCTGCAGAACTGCGCGCGTGACTATATACCCCGGCCCTCCGGCCAAAACGTTAACTTCGCTGGCTGCGGCGGGGAGATACAGCCGGCGCGGGGCGCGGCCGTGGCGGCGTGGTGGTTTGGAAGGAAAGGTTGAGCGCGTGGGTGACTGTGGCTGCACGGGTGACGGGCCTGTTCGGGCCACGTTGCTCGAGACGGACTGGAACAGCGAGTGGAAGAAGTTGCAGCGGGTGCGGAGGTCGCCGGATTCACCGGACTTCTGGAATGCGCGGGCTCGACATTTTCGTCCTCGTGAGACGCGGCCGTATGCGCGGGATTTCCTGAAGCTGGCGGACGTTCGGCCTGGTGAGAGCGTGCTCGACATGGGGTGCGGGGCCGGGTCGCTTGCGGTGCCGCTTACACGGTCAGGGCATCGGGTGGTGGCAGCTGATTTCTCGCAGGCGATGCTCGATGCGCTGGATGAGGCGGCTGCGTACTACGACGTTGCCGATCTGATTGAACCTAAATTGCTTGCCTGGGACGATGACTGGTTGGCGGCAGGCCTTGCTGATAAAACCGTAGATGTGGCCTTTGCGAGCCGGTCCATCGCAACCGCGGATCTGGGCGCAGCGCTTGCCAAGCTTGACCATGTTGCCCGGCGCCGCTGCTGCATCACGCTCGTCTTCAACGCCAGCCCTCGCTACGACATGCACATCATGGACGCCATCGGGGCATCCGTCACCCAGAGCCGCGACTTCGTCTACGCCTTCAACATCTTGGTTGGCATGGGCGCCGCGCCCGAGGTCTCCTATATCGAGAGCCCCCGGCACGACACGTTCGATTCGCTCGAAGCGGCCGTGACCGACTTTGCCCGCATGCTCGAGAACGGCAACGAGCACCGCCTGCCCGAACTGCGCGCGTACCTAGCGGCCCACATGGTGGCAAACCCGCATGCCGGGGAACCCGGTCCCAAAGGCAAACCGCAGGGCCGCTACATGCTCGACCACACCCGCATCGTACGCTGGGCATTCATCGCCTGGAAGCCCGTCTAGCGGGGTCGCATGCCCTTCGCCCAGCCCTCGCGAGACTGCGAAAACGGCTTTGCCGTTTTCGCAGTTCGCTGCGGAGTGCCGCTTCGGGCATACGACCCCGCAGGGAAAGACACGGTTGTTACTCGCGTAACCAGGCCATCAGTGGACGATTGAAATGGCTGAACATCACCGGAAAGATGGAGTCGAAGCCCGAACATCTTGGTAATGCTGCCCTCCGGACGTGGTGCCGATGCGGACGCCCATACCCGAAGCGACACTCCGCAGCGAACTGAGCGAACGGCGAAGCCGTTCGCCAGTCTCGCGAGGACTGAGCGTAGGGTATGGGTGCCCGCTCAGGAACGGCACCTACTCCGGCAGCACGATCGTGAAGACGGTGTGCTCCGGGGTGCTCGTGCAGCTGATCTGTCCGCCGTGGGCGGCGACGATCTCCTTGGCGATGGCAAGCCCCAGGCCGGCACCGCCGTGATTGGTGGCGCGTGCGGCGTCCAGACGGTAGAACTTCTCGAAGATGAGCTTGAGCTTGGGTGCCGGGATGGGGTCGCCCTCGTTCTCGAAGCGAATCCGCACCGCGCCCTTGCCACCGTCCTCGCCGGGCACGCGCGCGGCGGACACGTTGATGGTGGAGCCCTCAAAGCTGTAGGCAATGGCGTTCTTCATCACGTTGTTGAAGACGCGGGCCATCTTGTCGCCGTCCACCAGCACGCGGAGACCCGGCGCCACATCCAGATTGGCATGCTTGCCCTGCGCCGAGAGCTGCGGGTAGAACTCGTCCATCACCTGGGCGAGCATGAGGTCGAGGTCCACGTAGCCGCGCGTGAGCACGATATCGTGGAAGTCGAAGCGCGTGATGTCAAAGAACTCCTCGATGAGCGCATCCAGACGGTGCGCTTTGTCGAGCGCCACGCCGGTAAAGCGCACGCGCTGCTCCTCGGGCAGGTCGGGCGCTTCCTGTAGCAACGAGAGATAGCCCACCACACTGGCGAGCGGCGTCTTGAGATCGTGAGCGAGATAGGTGACCAGGTCGTCCTTGCGCCGAGCTTCGTCGCGCAGGGCCTGGGCGCTCGCGCGCTCGCGGTCGCGCACCCGGCCGAGCGCCGCCTCAACCTCAAGGTAATCGCCGTCGAGGTTGCTCCAATCGTCCGGATGATCGACCAAACGGTCCACCACGTGTCGGGCGATACGGCGGTCGGCGTCGGCCTGACCGCGGCCGTAGCCGTAGTAATACATGCTGCGACCGGCAAAGAAGGCGCCGCACACGGCGAGCGCGAGCAGGAAGCCGCAGAACATGAAGAGGTAGTCCACCGTGAGCGGGAACCGACCCAGCTGGGCCATGAGCACGTTGCCCACGAGCAGCACGATGAGCCAGGCGATGCCGCCCAGCGTGATGCAGCGGCGCACCGACACGAAGCGGTCAAGCAGCAGGTAGCCAACAAAGAGCAGAATCGCAAGCATGGGCAGGTTACGGAACCCGATCATCAGCAGGAGGAGGAGCACCAGCACCGTGGTCGAAACGATGCGGGAGTCGAGAATCGTGCGCGCGTACTCGAGTGTAATGGTCAGATCCTCATCCGATTCGCTGAGCGGCGGCACGTAGGCGGGATGAGCGGCGGCATCGTGCGCCTCCGCCGCCTTCTTCTCATTCGGTGCGGCCGCGTGCGCCGTCCCATCGTTCGGCTGCCCGGTAATCGGGTTCACCGGCGTCCGGTGACCAGCCTTGGGTGCTTGTTCGTCGTTTGCCTGCGTCATGAAATGCCAGCTTTCTCTCTGTTTGCTGCCACGAGTATAGAAATCGGGCGGGAGTACTTCTACGAAAGAGTTACTTAGGATTGGGCCCGATGCCACTATGGCTCGTTGTTTTAGCAGCTCATAGGCATCAAACTGCGTGCTTACATACCGTACGGGCAATGATTACGAAACCGCGGGGTCGGGTGACCTGCCCACGCAGGGGAGCACCTTTATCGACCGCTGCGGTTACCACGATGCAAACGACTGGATCGGTGGAGGCACGGGCGCAGACCTCGCGCGTATGATGGCCGCGTTCCTCGTGAACCAAGACGATGCCGAGAGAGGCGCTACGCTATGCCTCGATCGTGTAGCCGACGCCCCAGATGTTCTTGATGAAGCGAGGGTTCTGGGCGTCATCACCGATCTTCTCGCGCAGGTGGCGGATGTGCACCATGACGGTATTGTTGGAACCCGGCATGAACTCCTCGTCCCACACGGCGGAGAAGAGCTCGTCCACCGGAACGACGTGACCGCGGTGCTCGGCCAGGTAGAGCAGGATGGCGTACTCGAGCGGCGTGAGGCGCACGGGGCGCTCGTCCACGGTGACGCTGCGGGCATCCCGGTTGATAACCAGGCCATCGAAGCTGATGATCGCGGCATCCTGCTCGGCCTGCTCGCGCGTGCCGTAGCTCGTATAGCGCCTGAGCTGCGCCTTTACCCGCGCCACCAGCTCGAGCGGCCGGAAGGGCTTGACCACGTAGTCGTCGGCGCCAAGTGAGAGTCCCTCGATCTTGTCACCCTGGGAATCACGCGCTGTGAGCATGATGACCGGGTAGGTATGGTCGGCGCGGATGGTTCGCAGCAGCTCGAAGCCGTCGATATCTGGGAGCATGATGTCCAGCACCGCGAGGTCGTAGTCGTTAGCGATGATCTCCTTCGCCGCCTCAGCGCCGGTGTAGCACAGCGTGACCTCAAAGCCCTCGTTGCGAAGATAGATACCCACCAGGTCAGTGATGGTCTTCTCGTCATCCACGACGAGGATATGCGGCGCGTCCATGCCCACTCCTTCCGACGCCCCCATTATGCCGGAGCACCTTGGGAGCCGCAGCAAGTTCACGTTCCATTAAGGCACATTTAAGGGGCCGGGGGGACCGGACGGGGCGGCGAACCACCGTTCGGCCACGGCAGGCACCTTAGGCAGCAGCATCCAAGCCCGTGGCATCGGGCGTGGTGTAGAACGCCTGCACCTGGTCCTCCTCGGGTTCGCCCATCACCGCGCGCACCAAGCGGTCCACATGTACCATGAACCACTCGAACGGACTAGGCGCGGCCTGATCCTCGGCGGCAACCAGCTTGGCCGTCGCAACCCTCTTCTTGCCCTGGTACACCTTGAGCGTACCGACCTCCTGGCCCTTCGTCGCGGCACCGGCAACTGCCTTGAGGTCGTCTTTCTCGCTCACCTTGCCCGCAAGGCTGAAGAGCTCCACCGTCTGGGACGAATCCCCCACCGTGACGTCGAGCTTCTTATCCGACCAATCGGAGAGCACCACGCGTGCCATGAGCGGCTCGCCCTCGGCCGTGGTACGCGCGGAGGTGGCGACGGGGTAGGCGACCACATGGTCGTAATACCAGTTCGCAAGCGCCAAGGCGTCGCTCCATCGGGCATCGTTGCTCGTGCTACCCAGGTTGACCGCGTAGATCTCTCCGCCCTGGTCGCGCGTGTAAGCGCCGACGAAGCACTCGCCCGCTGTATCGGTGCTGCCCGTCTTGCCGCCGATGTTGCCGTTCTTCCCCAGCGTCTTGTTCGTGCGGTGCAGCTCGATCTGACGCTGCGCGCCGTCGGCGCCCGTTACGCTGATGACGTCGTTCGTATCCTCCTCGATCGCGCGGAAATCCTTGTTCTTCATGGCATACGCGAAGAGCGTTGCCACGTCGCGCGCGGTGGAGTGCAGCTCCCCGGCCCACTGGCCGTCGTCAAGCCCGTGTGGGTTGGAGTACACGGTATGCGAGAGCCCCAGCTCGGATGCCTTCTTGTTCATGGCGTCCACGAAGGTCTGGTACGGGTTAGTGCTCGAGGGGTCGATGAGCGCGCCCACGCTGGTAGCGATGGCGATGGCGGCATCGTTGCCCGAGGGGACCATGAGACCCTTGAGCGCCTCGGAGAGCGGCATGATGTCGCCCTCGGCGAGGTTCGCCGTGGACTCGCCCACCGTCGCCGCCACATGGTCAACGGTGACGGTATCCGTGAGCTTGGCGTTCTCGAGCGCCACCACGGCGGTCATGACCTTGGTGATCGAGGCGATCTTGACCTCGGCATCCGCATCGCGCTCAAAGTAGACGGTGCCATCCTGGCCGATCACGATGGCGTGACTGCAGGTCAGGTCGGGGGCGTCAGACTCCGCGATGCCCGAATCCGAAACCGCCTGACCGCAGATAACATCCGTGCCCAGCCGCTCCGCGAGCGCCGGCGCAGGCACGGCGAACGCCAGGGCGATTGCCGCGGCAAGGGAGACGAAGAGGCGATGCAAACGCGATGTCAACATAGACCATCCTTTGAAAGAGGGCGAAACGAAGGTGATTATAGCCGCGCGCGAAGACGCCCCGACGGCCCGCACGAGTTCAAACAAAAGCGCAACGACGGCGCTACCCGAACAATCGAGACGCGTTCTCCCACGCCGCACGCTGGATGGCAGCCGGGTCCTCCCCAGTGCGCAGTGCGCGATCGGCCGCGAGGGCACTCGCCGTGAAGGCGATTAAGGCAGGCTCGCACTCAATGCCCCGCAGCGGCATGGGCGCCATGTAGGGGCAATCCGTCTCGAAGAGGATGCGATCGAGCGGCGTGGCGGCGAAGGCCTCGCGCACGGGCTCGTTGCGGCTGAACGTCGCCGCGCCGCCGTAGGCGATGGAGCAACCGAGCTCTACGAAGCGCTCCATCGTGGGGCGATTCTCGCCAAAGCAGTGGAGGACGCAGCCCGCGGCGGGCGCACCTACGCGTCGCAGCGCGTCGTAGGCGTCCGCATGCGCCGTGCGGCCATCGTCGTCTGGGTCGTTCCGCAGATGAAGTTCCACGGGCAGGCTGCGCTCCAGCGCCAGGGTGAGCTGCCGCTCCATGCAGGCGATCTGAACCTCGTGCGGGGCGGGCGCAACGTCGTCGTCCGCGTCGAAATGGTAGTCGAGGCCGATCTCTCCCACGCCCGTGCAGAGCGGGTCATCGAGCGCGGCAACAACCTGGGCGTGCACGGCATCCGTGTACTCCGGAGCGCCGTAAGGGTGAACACCCGCGAGAAAGCGCAGGTTATCGAGCATTTCCTCGGGAGCGGGAGCGTCGGTGCCCAGGTCTGCGCAGGCGCTGGCGGGAGCGCCCGCCAGCAGCTCTCGAGCACCCGCGACCCAGTCGTTCAACTGGGCACAAAACGTTGCCAGATCGCGTTTGTCGCCCAGCGGGTCCCACAAGGTGGTGAGCCGCCGCACGCCTACGAGCGCGGCGCGTGCCAGACACGCGGCGGGATCCTTCTTCCAGAAGCACGTGAGATGCGCGTGGGTGTCGGCCAGGGGCGCCAAGGGAACGGGCGCCTCATAGCTGCGTACCTTCTTCTTGACGCGCTTCTCAAACGTCAACGACAGGGACTCGCCGTCCATACGCCTCCTTTTGTGTGACCTATCCCAGCGCCTCTGCCAGGCGCACGAAGTCCGCGGGAGCGAGCGCCTCGCCGCGCGCCGTGGGCGCGATGCCCGCTGCGGCAAAGGCCGCGTCCAGCGTCGCCTTGTCGAAGCCCGAAGCCCCCATGGAGTTGCGAATGGTCTTCCTGCGCTGGGCAAACGCCGCATCGATGACGGGGGCCGCGTCCGCGGGCGCAAGCGCGCTCCCCGCCAGCGGGCCCTCGCCCGCTGCGTGCCGATCGATGCGCACCACCGCGGAATCCACGTGCGGGGCGGGCTGGAAGCACCGGGGCGGCACCTCAAAGCGACCCGTCACCTTGCCGTACAGCGCCAGCTTGGCAGTGTAGCCGCCGTACGCCTTGGTGCCGGGCACAGCCGCGATACGGTCCGCCACCTCCTTCTGCACCATCACCACCGCGGCACGCAGGCTCGGATAGCGCTGAAAGAAGTCGAGGATGATGGTCGCCGCCACGTTGTAGGGCAGGTTGGCCACCAGCATGTCCGGCTCGCCACCCAGGGCGTCTGCCACTCGGGCGGGCTCCACCTTGAGCGCGTCGCCCATGATGAACGATAAGGTATCGTGGGCGAGCTCGTGCGCCCGGAGCACCGGTTCCAACGTGGCATCCATCTCGATCGAGGCCACGCGACCCGCCTCCTGCAGAAGGGCCAGGGTGAGCGTGCCGATACCCGGCCCGACCTCGAGCACGCGGTCCTCGGGCGCAAGCGCCGCCAGCGCCATGATGCGCTCGATCACGTGGTTGTCGATCAGGAAGTTCTGGCCCAGGCGATGCTTGGTGGCGAGCCCATAGGTCTCCAGCAGGGCACGCGTGGCGGTGGGGCTTGCGAGCGGCGAGATGGTCATGCGGGCGTCCTAGCGATCCCCGGCGAGCAGCGCCTGCTCCCAGGCCTCGGGCTTGAAGCCCACGAGCACAAAGTCGTCGCCCACGATGAGCGGGCGCTTGACCAACATACCGTTCTCGGCGAGAAGCGCGCAGGCGTCTGCGTCGGACATGCCGGCGTCAAGCTGCGCCTTGATGTTGCGCTCGCGGTAGAGCATGCCGCTCGTGTTGAAGAAGCGCCTGATGGGAAGACCGCTCAGCTCATGCCAGGCAGCGAGTTCCTCGGCGGTGGGGTTCTCCTCCACGATGTGCCGGTCGGTGTAGGAAACGCCGTGCTCGTCCAGCCACGCCTTCGCGCGGCGGCAGGTGGTGCACTTGGGATATTCCAGGAATAGAACGGGTTGCATGGGAGCTCCTCTTTCTGCGCGATGGTCGGGATTGGATGCGTTGCAGCGGGCTTACGCCAACAGCCCCGCCACGCCCGCGAGCCACGCGGCGCGGTCCTCGGGCGTGGAGGCGTCCATGCCGCCGAAGTTCGCCCAGTGGCGCTCGGGAACGCCCAGCTGGGCAAAGGTACCGTCCATGAGCACGGCATCGATGGCGGGCTCCAGGTGCTCCGTGGGCTCCGCGGACGTGGTGATCACATCGACGCGCTTGATGAAGCGGTCGAGCGTGCCAGCGAGGCCCGCACCCGTGGCGTTCCAGCTGAATCCCACGAGCATGACCTTGTCGATCCAGCCCTTGAGCAGCGCGGGGATGTCGTTCCACCAGATGGGCGTCACCAGCACCAGGCGGTCGGCGCACTCGATCATGTCCTGGTAGCGCTCCACCAGCGGATCGGTGTACCCGCCCTCGTTGTAGAGCTTGAGGTCCGGGGCGTGGAGCACCGGGTCGAAGCCGTCCGCCTCGAGGTCGATGAGCTCCCAGGAAGCGCCGGCCGCGTCGAGCGCGCGGCACGCCTCCTGCAGCACGGCGTGGTTGTAGCTTCCCTCGTAGGGATGGCAGTAGACGATGAGCACGTTCTTCGAATCCGGCATGGGGGCTCCTCTCGGGGTTAGCACGCGGGCGCGGGGCAATTCGCCCTACGCGTCCGGACGCTGACGAAACCGCTTGACCTCGGAGCGGAAGCGCTTATCGCGCATCCGGCGCTCACGCTGCGCGCGGGACACCTTGGTCTTACGGCGCTTCTTAGGAGGTCGCGACCTGCGGGCCAACACCTCGTGCAGTTTGCGCAGGCAAGCCTGACGGTTCTGCCACTGGCTGCGGGACTCCCGCGCGGTTACCACGATGCCCGTTGCCCGGTGCACCATGCGCACCGCGGAGTCCGTGGTGTTCACGCCCTGGCCTCCCGGCCCGGTGGCGCGAAACGCCTGAACGTCGCAGCCGCGCGCCAGCTCATCGAGCGGCAGCGCGGCATATGCGGCAAAGTCACGGTATGTCAGCTTCTCATTCTCCATGCCGACCATCGTAGCATGCGGCGCGGACACAGCGATCGAACGAGAGCCCGCAGCGCTGATAGTCGGCTACTCCTCCTGCAGGCGCGGGAAGAGCGCATCGCCCTTCTCCACCGGCTGGCCACCGGCGAGCCCGCCCCACGCGCACGCGGCGGCAAGGTCGTCCGTCCCGGCCTCGGCCTCGCAGGAGATGCGGCGCAGGGCCTCGGTGCTCGTCTGGGGCATGAACGGCATGAGCAGGTGCGCGGCGATGCGAATGGCCTCGAGCAGGTTGTAGATCACGAAGGCGAGTTCATCGGCCTTGGCAGGATCCTTGGCGAGCGCCCAGGGCTCGGCGTCCTCGATGTAGTGGTTCGCGGCATGCACGAGCTCCATGACCTCGGCTGCGGCCTCGCCGTAGGCAAAGGCCCCCATCTTGGCGGCATAGCGATCCACGATGCCCTCGGCCACCTGGGCGAGCGGGTTCTCGAACGCATCGGCCGCGGCGGGCTTTGCCGGCGCGCAGCCATCGAAGTACTTGGCGCTCATGTTGAGCGAGCGGGAGATGAGGTTACCCCAGCTGTTAGCCAGGTCGGCGTTGTACACCTGATGCATGCGGCCGAAGGAGATGGCGCCATCGGTACCGGGCACCACGTCCGTCATGAAGTAGTAGCGGTAGCCCTCCACGCCCAAGAGGTCCATGACCTCGCGCGGCGCGATGGCGTTGCCGCGGCTCTTGGACATCTTCTCGCCCTTGCCGGTCTCCTCGTTCTTCACCATGAGGAAACCGTGCGCGAAGACCTGGCCGGGCACGTCCAAGCCGGCGGCCATGAGCATGGCGGGCCAGATCACGCAGTGGAAGCGGATGATGTCCTTGCCCACGATGTGCGCCTGCGCGGGCCAGCGGCGGGCGAGCTCGGCGGCGGCCTCCTCGCCCGGCTGGCCGTAGCCCACCGCGGTAAGGTAGTTGATCAGCGCGTCGAACCACACGTAGGTGACGTGATTCTCGTCAAACGGCAGGGGGATGCCCCAGTTAAAGCTCGTACGCGAGATTGAAAGGTCCTTGAGTCCGCCCTCCACAAAGGAGATGACCTCGTTGCGGCGGATCTCCGGCTCCACGAACTCGGGGTGCTCACGGTAGAGCTTGAGCAGCGGTTCCTGGAATGCGGAGAGCTTGAAGAACCAGCTCTCCTCCTGCACGCGCTCGAGCGGACGGCCGCAGTCGGGGCAGAGGTGCTGGCCCTCGGTGTGGCGCTCCTCGTCGGCGTGGTGCACCTGGGTCTCGGTGAAGTAGGTCTCCTCGGGCACGCAGTACCAGCCGTCGTAGCTGCCCTTGTAGATGTAACCGCGGTCGCGCAGGA
>OIXX01000283.1_pt1 | contig 35534 bp, 26 predicted proteins | sample 1588161 | NCBI WGS metagenome assembly OIXX01 (sample SAMN03283274) | human gut metagenome | biome: human-associated habitat; material: feces | host: Homo sapiens | place: Peru | collected 2012
ACAACCAGCATGAGTACTTCGTGCATCCGACCGTCATCAAGAACGGACGATACGTTGCACCGCTCGCTCCGGGCAACGGCACGGAGATGAAGCTCGACGAATGCATGAAGTACCTGCACAAGGACTAGTCGGAAGGACCTGAGATGGACCTGCATCTTGAAAACAAGGTGATTATTGTCACCGGAGGATTCAAAGGCATCGGCAAGGGCATAACGCTGCGGCTGGCCGAAGAAGGCGCCATTCCGGTGGTGCTGAATCGTTCGGATGGTGCCGACGACGAATTCCGACAGGATATCGAACAGATCACCGATTCGTATGACACCTATCTGATTGACTTGAACAACACCGACGAGATCGCCCCCATTGTTGAATCGGTCATGAAGAAATACGGCCATATCAATGGTGTGGTCAACAATGCCGGAAGAAACGACAATCTCGCGCTCGAGACCACGTCATGGCGTCAGTTCGAGGAGTCTCTTCACGGCAATCTAACCCACTATTACGAGCTGGTTCATCAGTGCGTGCCAGCGCTCAAGGCCAGCAAGGGCTCAGTGGTCAATATCGGTTCCAAGACCGCATTGACCGGTCAGGGCAAGACTAGCGCCTACGCTGCGGCAAAAGGCGCGATTCTGGGTCTGACCCGCGAGTGGGCCGCCGCCCTCGCCCCGGACGAGGTTCGAGTCAATGCCGTCGTCGTGGCCGAAGCGTGGACACCGCTGTACGCGCAATGGATCAAGACGTTCGGCGACGAGCAGGCGCAGCGTGAGCAGTTGGCGAAGATCACCGACAGGATTCCTCTTGGGCACCGCATGACCGAGACTTCGGAAATCGCGGACACCGTGGTTTTCCTTCTGTCCGACAGGTCTTCGCACACCACCGGACAATGGGTCTTCCCCGACGGCGGATACGTCCACCTCGATAGGGCACTCGACTAGGACGCGCGACATGCAGAGGATCATCGACTCGCATTTCCATATCTGGGACCCATCCGTCCAACCGCTTTCATGGCTCGACGGTACGGATGGGTCCATCACCCGCCGTTACGACATGGACTGCCTCAAACGCGCCTATGCCTCATACAATGAGCACCACCCAGACGCTGCGGTCAATTTCATCGGCGGTGTGTATGTGGAAGTCGACACGGACGATACGTCATTGGAAGATCGGTTGCTGTCCGAAAACCATGATCCTCTGCTGTTAGCAACATCTATGCGGTCTACCGTCGGACCGGCCATGCGCGTGCCGCTGTACGCGCATGGCGTTCGTGAGCCATTGCATACGCCGACATCGCCGCGGGGACGGTGCCTGCAAAATGACTTCATTCGCGGTTTGCAGCTTATGGCCGATAAGAACGTGCCATTCGACGCATGCGTAAGAGTGGATGAGCTTGACGATCTTGCTCAGGCTTGTGAGCAGGTGCCCGAAGCAACCGTCATCGTTGACCATATGGGCAACATATCCGATCTTCATAATCTCGAATCCTCATCCGATGCTCTGCATAGGCTCGGAGAGCTGCCAAACGTGTACGTCAAGGTATCGGGGTATCCCACCGATGACCTACGATTCGTCTCAACCCTGCTCGATCTCGCACAAGCCGCGTTCTCGAACAAGCGGTTGCTGTACGCGTCGAATTGGCCTGTCGTTGGTCTATACGCCGATTTCGACAGTCATTTGTCAATCCTGCTCAACCGTTTCGCGGGAGACGACGACTTCTTCCTCAATAACGCGCGGAACGCCTACCATATCGTCGAAAGGAAAAAATCATGACTTGCAACGCCCAATTCGAAGGCGTGTTCTGCCCCTCCATCACCATCACGAACGCGGATGGGACCATTGACTACGATAATTGGGGCAAGCACCTTGATCATCTCATCGACGCGGGCATCGACGGTGTGCTGCTGTTCGGCAGCATCGGAGAATTCTACGCCATCGACGTCAAGACGAAGGCGGAAGCGGTGCGTTTCGCCGTCTCGAAAGTCGCCGGACGCATGAAGGTGCTCGTCGGCGTGGGAGACACCAACCTAGACAATGTGAGAACATTGGCGGCGGAAAGCGAAGCAGCCGGAGCCAATGCATTGGTTGCAGTATCCCCGTACTATTTCGGACCATCCCCGGATTGCGCGAAGCGCTACTTCTCTGCGGTGGCCAAAGCAACGACGTTGCCGGTCATTCTTTACAACTTCCCAGCCAGGACGGGCAACGACCTCACCCCCGAGCTGGTGGCGGATCTCGCAGCGGAGAACCAGAACATCATCGGCATCAAAGACACCGTCGACACTATCAGCCACACCAGGAAGGTCATTGCTGCCGTTCGTAAGGTGAATCCATCGTTCAGCGTGCTGTCCGGATTCGACGAGTACTACACTGTTAACCGAATCAGCGGCGGCAATGGCGTGCTGTGCGGATTGACCAATGTGGAGCCGGAGACTTTCGTCAGCCTGCATCGTGCATGGCAGTCCGGTGATTACGCCACGGCCATCAAATCGGCTGAACGCATTTCCTATCTGATGCGCCTGTACGACACTGCTGACCTGTTCATCAGCGCCATCAAGGGCGCGGTCAAGGCGAAGGGACTGCCAATCGACACGTCCATCCATGAACCCGCCGTGCAGCTGACCGACGAGCAGTACCGCAATATCCAGAGCATTCTCAAATAAGCATATCTGCCAAGGAGACTTTACGCATGAAACTCACATTCGATGGAATCTCTCCGTGCTGGGAAGAAGGCATCCCACTCGGCAATGGACGCATGGGAGCGGTCCTGTGCTCCGAACCGGAAACCGACGTGCTGTATCTCAACGACGACACCCTTTGGTCTGGATATCCACATGCGGAAACCTCGCCGGTGACGCCGGAGATTGTGGCCAAGGCACGTCAGGCGTCGTTGCATGACGATTACACCGCCGCCACGCGAATCATCAAGGAAGCCACGCTGCAGGAAAAGGACGAACAGATTTACGAGCCATTCGGAACGGCCCGTATTCAGTACTCGACCCCTGCAGGCGGACGTGAGAGCATGAAACGCCAGCTGGATCTTGCAGGGGCGCTCGCCGGTGAAACATTCCAGATGGGTGATGCCAACGTTCATGTCGACGCATGGTGCAGCGAGCCTGATGACCTGTTGGTCTACAGGATGTCATCGGATGCGCCGGTTGATGTGAACATCAGTGTCGCCGGCACTTTCCTCAAACAATCGCGCGCCTCGTTGGAAACGGTATCCGACGGCCATCGGGCCACCCTCATCGTCATGGGCCGGATGCCTGGACTCAACATCGGACTCCTGCCTCACCCTTCCGAAAATCCTTGGGAAGATGAGCAGGACGGAACTGGAATGGCGTACGCCGGTGCGTTCTCCCTTACCGTCACAGGTGGCGACATCAATGTGGGCGACAACAGTCTGCAATGCTCGAACATCACCGGATTATCGCTCCGCTTCCGCAGTATGAGCGGATTCAAGGGAAGCGACCAGCAGCCGGAACGAAGCATGACGGTTATCGCCGACCATTTGGAGAAAACCATCGACGAGTGGTCGACTGATCTGCAGACCATGCTCGACCGCCACATCGAGGACTACCGCAAATATTTCGACAGGGTGGCTATCCATCTCGGTTCAGCCCATGATGACGATACGGAACTACCGTTCTCGGCGATCCTTCGCTCGGATGAGAAAAAGGAACCGCATCGTCTGGAGATGCTGGCGGAAGCGATGTTTGATTTCGGCCGGTATCTGCTTATTTCCTCGTCCAGGCCACACACCCAACCTGCGAATCTGCAGGGGATTTGGAACCATAAGGATTTCCCGAACTGGTACAGCGCCTACACGACGAACATCAACGTCGAGATGAACTATTGGATGACGGGTCCATGCGCCCTCCAAGAACTTATCGAGCCGCTCGTCTCCATGAATGAGGAGCTGCTAGTGCCGGGGCACGACGCTGCTGACAAGATTCTCGGCTGCCGAGGATCGGCGGTCTTCCATAATGTCGATCTCTGGCGTAGGGCCCTTCCTGCGAACGGTGAACCGACATGGGCGTTCTGGCCGTTTGGTCAGGCATGGATGTGCCGGAACCTGTTCGATGAATATTTGTTCAACCAGGATGCATCGTACCTGTCTCGCATCTGGCCGATCATGCGGGACAACGCGCGATTCTGCATGGATTTCCTATCGGAGACAGAGCATGGACTGGCCCCGTCCCCTGCAACATCACCGGAGAACTGTTTCCTGGTGAATGGAGAACCGGTATCCGTTGCGCAAAGCAGTGAGAATGCCACGGCCATCGTGCGTAATCTGCTTGATGATTTAATTCAGGCTTCTCACGATCTGGAAAACCTTGACGAAGAGGACAGAAATCTGGTCCGGGAAGCGGAATCCGTCCGTTCTCAACTGGCTGAAACGCGATTGGGAGCTGATGGAAGAATCCTCGAATGGAACGACGAATTCATCGAATCCGATCCACAGCACCGCCATCTGTCCCACCTTTACGAACTGCATCCTGGTGCAGGTATCACGTCTAAGACTCCGCACCTGGAGGAAGCCGCTAGGAAATCTCTCGAAGTGCGTGGCGATGATGGTTCTGGCTGGAGCATCGTATGGCGCATGATCATGTGGGCGCGTCTGCGTGATGCGGAACATGCCAAGCGAATCATAGGCATGTTCCTGCGGCCGGTAGATGTGAACGCTGAAACCAATCTGCTGGGCGGAGGCGTGTATGACAGCGGATTCTGCGCCCACCCGCCGTTCCAGATCGACGGGAACCTTGGATTTCCGGCGGCCCTGTCGGAGATGCTTGTCCAAAGCCACGATGGCTGGATTCGCGTTCTTCCGGCCCTGCCGGAGGATTGGCATGAGGGGAGCTTCCATGCGCTCCGTGCAAGAGGTGGAATCCAAGTGGATGCGACGTGGACGGATCAGGCAGTGGAATATACGTTGCGCTGTTCGAAGCCCACGGAGATTACGCTGAACGTTCTAGGGACTGATATGGGACGTGTCGCACTGTCTCCGGATAAGCCATTCAAGGGAACCATCCGGCGTTAACGTATTGCGTTATATCCGTTACGAAATGTTGCGGACCGTCTTTCCTAATAGGGGAGGGCGGTCCGCAATCTTTTTTGCTACCAGCATGCGGAAGATGAGCGCATGCATGTAACTGAGTATCGTAATGTGAACGATCTCATCAAGAATAAGAGCAAGCATGCTGGTTTTATTTCAATCGGTCCGGCACCGTTTGAGAAGAATGTGCTCCTACGATTGCACGTGAGGCTTTCCGCAAAACTGGTGGTTAGGGACAGTTTCGTGCCATCTTTATGAAAACCATGTGAAAGAGGCCTGATGCCTAACCCTCGGGGCTGGGCATCAGGCCTCTTTCCTGATACGAGCAGAGGACGCGGCATGCGGAAAACATGAATCCATGCCGCATCTTCTGCGTTATGAAGCATCGTCACCGGTTAATCCAAGGTGAAGGAACCTTGCAAGACAATGCCGTCCCTCCTCTACAGGAAGGAGTAGAGGAGGGACACGCTATCCGATCGTCAGATCAGTTCGAGATCGACATCGAGGCTGATCGGCTGATCGGCGGGGATGTGATACTGGGAGTGGACCGGCGACATCCAGGAATCGTCGCCTCCGACACCCATCTGTGCGGCGAGCACGCGGAGGAACATGTGCTTCGGAGCCGGCAACTCGTCTTGGTGCTGGGCTTCTTCGATCATGAAGCTGGAATACGGCTGCAGGCTCACAGCGAACGGTGCGGCACCGTTCGCGCGGCTGACTCGCAGACCGTGTCCATTTTCATCGGTGATCTCCGCCCAACGGACCTCCTCGTGGTTGCCCGTCTCCTGCGGCATGAGATACGGAGCGTGATCCTTGAACGCATCGGTGCTCCATACGCCCAGCTTGGCGTGCTTGCGATCCTGGTACGTTTCCTCGGGACCAGCGCCGAAGAACCTCAGGTTCGAATACTGGACCGGCAGAGTCCATTCGATGCCAAACGCAGGAATGGTGGGTAGCTCGCCGGACTCGCCCGGATATTCCACATGCAGGTTCAGACGGCCAGTGGTATCGGCGGTGTATCCGACGGTGACCTTGGTGCACTGTGGCGTGGCAAGCTCATACGTGTATACGGCCTTGAGCGTGTCTTCATCGACCTGTTCGATGACATTGTCCACGCAACGGGCGTAACGGCCGGCCGTCATCCACTGGGCTCGCTCGAATCCATGGCCGGCGCCACGATCGTTGTCCGTCAGCGCGCGGAATGTGGTGATCGCCGGGCGACGCAGCACGAATTCGTGACCGTCGAACGTGTAGGAGACCAAGCCGCCCTGGGTGCGAGAAAGAAGAATCTCTCGTCCGGAACCCTGAACACCCGCATTCCAACGACCAACAGTGACGATGCCGTCCGCAGGCAGGGCCGCATCTTCGGCTGCCTTCGTTCCGGCCACAATAGTCTGGCCGAAGGCGAGTTCGTACCCGGCAGGAGCCCAATCGGTCGCCTCGGCGAGGCGCTGGGACACTTCAAGCACCAGCTCATCGGCATTGGCGCGGTAGAGATCCACCGGCCATTCGACATCGAACGTGCATGCTGAATCGGCGGGTACGTCGAAGCGACGCTCGGACTGCCATACCGGCTCTCCGTCAGCGAGGATGCGCAGCACGAACTGGTATCCGCCGGTCGAGATGAACAGATTGTCGTTCTTGATGGACACCGAGTGATCGGTCACGTCGATATGGACGTTGGAGTACAGCTGCTTGACTTCCTGAGCCTTCGGCGCGGGAGTACGGTCGGCGAAGACCAGTCCGTTGCCGGAGAACTCGTAATCGCTCGGACGGTCGCCGAAGTCTCCGCCATAGCACAGACGGGTGGAGCCGTCCGGCTGGGTGGCATAGATCGCCTGGTCGATGAAGTCCCAGATGAAGCCGCCCTGATAGTGCGGGTAGCGCTCCAGTGCCGTGTATTCGTCCAGATTGCCGACCGAGTTGCCCATTGCGTGCATGTACTCGCAGGAGATGTACGGCTTCTGCGGATCGTTTTTGAGATATTCCTCAACCGCATCGGCATGCGCGTACATGCGGGTTTCGATGTCGGTCACATCGTCGTAGTCGCGGTTCTTCGTCACACCCTCGTAGTGCACGGGGCGGTTCGGATCGATGTCGTGCACGTGCTTGTACATGGCGCGGAACACATCGCCGGTGTAGGACTCGTTGCCGAGAGACCAAATGACCACGCTCGGGTGGTTGTAGTCGCGGCGCATCATGCTGTTGACACGGTCGACGCAGGCACCTTCCCAATGTGCCTTGCTTCCTGGAACCGCGGTTTCGGCGGTGACCACGTCGCCGGGCAGGCACCAGCTGCCATGGGTTTCGAGATTGGTCTCATCGATCAGGTAGATGCCGTACTCATCGCACAGATCGTACCAACGCTCCTGGTTCGGATAGTGCGAGGTGCGGATGGCGTTGATATTGTGGCGCTTGCAGAAAATCACATCATCGATCATGTCCTGCTCGGTGATGGAACGGCCGCGCTTGGCGTCGAACTCATGACGGTCCGCGCCCTTGAACACGATGCGCTTGCCGTTAAGGGTCATGATGCCGTTTTCGATGCGGAAACGACGGAAGCCGACCTTCTGAACGACGGTTTCGACAATGTTGCCGGCCTGGTCGATGACGTTGACTTCAAGTTCGTACAGAGATGGGCTTTCGGCGCTCCACGGCTCGAGGCCCTGCAAGGAACCGCTTGCGAACGTGGTATTGGCGTCGGCGTTGGTCGAGGTCTCCCATACCACGTTGCCTTCGGAATCCTTCAACGTGGCCGAGATGGTAGCGGCATCGGAGGCGTTGCGCACGGACAATGCGGCGTCAAGAGAGGCGGTGCCGGACTCGGCGTCCCAATCGGCTTCGAGTTGCATGTTCTCGACATGAACGTGGGGCTGCGCCGTCAGTTCGACGGAGCGGAACAGACCGTGCAGGCGCCAGAAGTCCTGGTCCTCAAGCCAGGATGCGCTGGAATATTCGTAGCAGGCGACCGCTACGACGTTCTCTCCGTCATGCAGCAGGTCGGTGATGTCAAACTCGTTGGGAGTGAAGCCGTCCTCGCCGTAACCTGCGAACAGGCCGTTGATCCATACGTAGATCGCGGTTGCCATTCCATGGAAGACGATGGAGACGCTTCCTCCGGACTCCTTGGTATCCGCAAGACGCTTGGACACAACGAACTTCCTGCGGTAGAGCGCCACGTGATTGTTTTCCGGAACATTCGGCTCCAACGGATTCTCATGGCCGTCCCACGGATACTGGATATTCACGTACTTGTTCTTCAGCAGACCCGCCATCTGCAGATGGCCCGGAACCTGAGCGCGGCAGAAAGCGGAATCATCGAAGTTCTCAGCAACGAATGGCTCTTCGCTGAAGTCGATGTCGGAAGCCTGTACGATCTCGACGCGCCATTCTCCGTCAAGGCTTTGCGTGAGATCGGAGTACTCACCACTCTGCGGATCACGCGTGAACCACTTGTGGTTGGAATGGGCCGGCGTACGGTTGACCTCGAACACAGTCGCGTCGGTCAGCCACGTCTCGGATGCGTGCTCAACACGATTGCTGTTTGCCATGTTTCCTGCTTTCTTTCATTACTTCGTTGTGAATGATGTGGAAGCTAAACTTCCTTTACTGGTAATGATAAATGTTTTTTACTGAAAAAGCAAATCGTATTTACCGCCACGGTTTCCTCTGTTTTTCAAGCGCTCCCATTAAACGTGTTTAAATCGGTGACGGATGGGCTTGGCATTGTGGGAGCTATTGCAACACGCCGGCAAAAGCCTTGTATTACTAATGTTTTTTACTTCCGTTTATAAAACGGCGTATAGTTGCACTACAAGATCAATGGGTGATCTCGGCTCCAACTATCTTAGAGGAGAAGAAAAAATGAGCAACGCATCAGCCGCGGACGGTGGAGTCCGCAAGGGAAAGCTCGGTCAGCGCATCGCCTACGCATGCGGTAACTTGGGCCAAGCTGCCTTCTACAACGCCATGAGCACGTACTTTGTTGTGTACGTGACTAGCTGCCTGTTCTCCGGCGTCGACAAGGCGTTGGCGGCCAAGCTTATCGGCGTCATCACCAGCCTTGTGGTGATTATCCGTATCGCAGAAATCTTCATCGACCCGTTGCTGGGCAACATCGTCGACAACACCACCACCAAATGGGGACGTTTCCGTCCTTGGCAGTTCATCGGCGGTGCCGTTTCGGCTGTGCTGCTCGCCATCGTCTTCAGCGGCATGTTCGGTCTGGTGAATGTCAACACCACGCTGTTCATCGTGCTGTTCGTCATCACCTTCGTCGTGCTTGACGTGTTCTACTCCCTGCGTGATATCTCCTACTGGGGCATGATTCCGGCACTGTCCTCCGACTCCCATGAGCGTTCCACCTACACCTCTCTGGGATCCTTCACCGGTTCCATCGGTTACAACGGCATCACTATCGTCGTCATCCCGATTGTCACCTACTTCAGCTACATGTTCACCGGCAAGAATGCCGAAAGCCAGAGCGGCTGGACCGCATTCGGCATCATCGTTATGCTGCTCGGCATCCTCACTGCTTGGACCGTTGCCTTCGGCACTAAGGAAAGCACCAGCGCCCTGCGTTCCAAGGCCCAGAAGAACGGCAACCCGCTCGAGGCGTTCAAGGCACTGTTCCAGAACGACCAGCTGCTGTGGGTCGCCCTGTCCTACCTGCTGTACGCCATCGCCAACGTGGCCACTACCGGCGTGCTCCTCTTCCTGTTCAAGTTCGTGCTCGACAACCAGGCTGCCTACTCCGCGACCGGTGTTATCGCACTGGTGGCCGGCCTCATCATGGCTCCGCTGTACCCGATTCTGAACAAGCGCATCCCACGTCGCTACCTGTACATCGGTGGCATGATCTCCATGATTGTCGCTTACGTTCTGCTGGGTCTTTTCTCCACCAACATCGTCGTGGTGTTCATCGCACTGGTGCTCTTCTACATACCGGGCACGCTCATCCAGATGACCGCCATCCTCTCCCTGACCGACTCCATCGAATACGGACAGCTGAAGAACGGCAAGCGTAACGAGGCTGTCACCCTGTCTGTCCGCCCGATGCTCGACAAGATCGGTGGCGCCCTGTCGAACGGCATCACCGGCTTCATCGCCGTTGCGGCAGGTATGACCGGCAACGCCACTGCAGCCGATATGACCTCTGCGAACATCCACACCTTCGAAGTCTGCGCCTTCTATGTGCCGCTCGTTCTGATTGTGCTCAGCCTGCTGGTGTTCATGTTCAAGGTGAAGATCAACGAGAAGATGCACGCCGAAATCGTCGAGCAGCTCGAAGCCAAGCTCGCGGCCGGTGAGGTCTCCGATGAGGAAGCCAAGACGGTCGAGACGGTTGAAGCCGTCAACGAGAAGGCCAAGCTGACCGAATAAATAACCAATACTTGACATCCTTCCTTTCTCTCTGATGGAGGCCCCAATTTCGATTGGGGCCTCCATTGGTATATGCACTGTTTTATAGCCGTTCAAAGTTTGTCAAATGAACAAAACGAACGATGTCCCGGAGCATAATGCAACCAATGTTGTTTCGCTTTTTCGCTCAAGGCATATCTTGCCATGTTCCGAGGTGAACCATGTATTTTCGTGAATGACCAATCGAAGAATCGAATTAGATTTCATTGTTTCGGATAAGAAAGTCCCAGCTTTACAGGGGGTATTAATGACATTTATCTCACGGGCGGCGCGCTATGTGCTCAGAAAACGAGTGCGCACCGCAGTGCTGTTCATCGTGCTGACCATCATAACGGCGAGTATGCTATCCGCGACCGCAGTTTCACGGGCAGCGCAACATGAGGCCGGACAGATTGAGAAACAGGCGGTCGGCGGATTCGTGCTGGCCAGTAACCTGCAAGGCAGCATGCTGACACCTCGCGGAGGCGGAATGGTTCGTCCCGCCGATGTGCAACGAATCTCGAAACTGCCCGGGGTTGACTCGTACATGGTCAGGCAGAACGCCACCGCCGATCTCGTGGGAGCCAGCGTGGTGAAGGTCCCTGGCGGCGATGATTATGATGCGGAGAAAGAACAGCAGTTCGGCAATGCGGCCAACGTCATGGGCACAAACGATTCATCAAAACTCAATGTGTTCACGTCGCACACGCTCGGCATGGTCGAAGGACGCCATCTGAAGGCATCCGATAAGCATATGTCGATGATCCATGAGGATCTCGCCAAAGCCAATGGTCTTAAAGTCGGCGATACCCTCACACTCAAGGCCAATCCATATGATGCCGACAATGAGTCGCATTCGACGGCAACTGTCAAAACCACCATCGTTGGAATATTCAAAGGAGACAGCGACAGGAAGGTAGCCAGCCGCGCGGAACTCACCTCCAACACTGTGTACACCGATTTGGACACTACAAGTAATCTGTACCAGTACAAGGCCGGCAAGGAAATATATCAGGATGCCACTTTCGTTCTGGACAAGGGTGTTGATGTGGAGAAAACCATGGAAGCGGCGAAGAAGCTTCCAGTGGATTGGAACAACTATCAGATCACGCGCAATGACCAATATACGTCGAGCATGCTGAATGCCGCCCGAGGTGTGCGTTCCATGATGCTCAGCGCTTTGATCGGCGTGACCATTTCGGCCGTGATAGTTCTCAGTCTCATGCTCTTACTGTGGATGAACGACCGACGTCAGGAGATGGGCGTACTGGTGTCCCTCGGCATTGGCAAGCCATCCCTGATCGCCCAATATCTAACCGAAATGATTCTGATCGGCCTGCCGTCCTTGGTCCTCGGATGGTTGTGCGCACGAGGAGTGGCCCAATGGCTTGGCACCTCGGCCCTCCGTTCCGTGAACGCCTCCGCGGCGAAGGAGCTGAGCAGCATGGGACAGGTTGGCGGCGATCTCGAGTCCAATATGTCGGTTCGTACCTTGGATTCGCTCACGGTATCGATCGACACGACTGCCGTACTGTATGTATCGCTCGGCCTGCTGGCGGTGATGCTGGTATGCGTCGCCATATCGTGCATACCGATGCTGCGCAAGTCGCCGCGAAGCCTGTCGGAGCTGCGATGACGGGCATGAACGTATGGAAGCGTGCCACGCTGGCAATCGTACGTAAACCGGTACGCAGCGGAATCATCGGACTGCTGATGCTGATGGTTTTCACCAGTCTTGTGGCTCAGGTCGGAGTGTCAACGGCGCTTCAGAAAATGTCCGACGATATCGGCAGAAGCATGGGAATAGGTTTTACCGTCGACACAGGCGAGAATCCTGCAAGTCTAAAGGAAGCGAGCCGGTTCTCGCGCATCCCCGGTGTAGGAAAAACCGTTTACGAGCGTAAGACCTTGGCAGGGGTGGATGGAGCGCATCCGGTTGTCCCCGAACATGGTCCTCGGCTGGATTCCGGTCTATCCACGCAGGTCAGCGTGCTGGGCACCACTGACTCCTCGTTGTCCGAAGAGTTCCAAAGCGGTCTGTACCGGTTGGAACAAGGACACCACATTTCAGGTAACGGCCGGAACGTACTGATTCACCGGGATTTCGCACGTGAGAATGGGCTATCGGTGGGATCAACACTCCGGCTCAGTCAGGAAGACCGCGATTCCACCGTTCGCGTGGCTGGAATCTTCTCTGGCAATGTGCAGGCACAGAGCCCTATGCCATCAGATGCATCGGAGAATCTTATCTATGCGGGTGCCCAAGTGGTTTCCGCGCTGACTGGAGAGGAACGGGTCGGCACGATCCGGTGCCTTTCGGATAATCCGCAGGCTCTTTCCGCCGCAGTGGCCCAAGCAAAAAAAATCGCTGGAAGCAAGTATGACGTCACCGATGACTCGGCGCGTCTTTCCGGCGTGCTGCAGTCGGTGGAAACGGTGCGCGATCTGGTCCGTATGGTGCTGCTGTCCGTTTGCTTGGCTGATGTGTTGGTACTGGGCATGGCGCTTGTCTTCTGGATTCGCTCACGTATCCATGAGATAGGCACCCTTCTGGCTCTCGGCATCGGCAAGATGCAGATTATCGCCCAGTTCGCAATCGAAACCGGTCTCATGGCTGTAGTCGCCGCCCTGTGCTCGCTGGGCACGGGTTCCCTATTGTCTGGATACGTGTCCTCGCTCCTGCTGCACGATTCGGGAGTCGCGCCTCTTGAATCATTGCAGGTGGAGGCTCTGCCGCCAGAACAGACGCTGCTCATCCTGCTGCTCGGATGCGCGGTCATCGCGATCGCGCTCGCCGTGTCGTGCGCCGCAGTGCTGGCTAAATCCCCGAAATCCATTCTTTCCTCTATGCGTTAGGAGATATTAATCATGACTATCTGTCTGCAATTGGACCATGTCAATTACTCATATGGCGCGGCGAAGATCCGCGTTCTTTCGGACGTGAACGCTGATTTCGAATCCGGAAAGATGTATGCGATAACCGGTCCATCGGGAGCGGGAAAGAGCACTTTGTTGTCCCTGTTGGCCGGTCTGGATGCCCCCTCTGATGGAGTGGTCCGTTTTGAGGGTGAGGATATAGCTACGACGGGTTATTCAAAGCACCGTCGCGAGCACGTGTCCTTGGTGTTCCAGGACCATAATCTGATTGACTATCTCACTCCCGAAGAGAATCTGCGTTTGGTCAATCCCAAGGCTGATATGAAGATCCTCGAGGATTTGGGGCTGAGCCGTGAGGAATCGAAGCGCAACATCATGCACTTGTCGGGTGGCCAACGTCAGCGAGTGGCGGTCGGCCGCGCCCTAGTGGCGCCCGGTCGCGCGATTCTGGCGGATGAACCGACTGGCAGCCTGGATCCGGAAATGACTGATGAGGTGATTGATCTTTTGCGTCATGCCGCTCATCAACTCGGTAAATGTGTCATTGTAGTGACGCATTCCAAGCGTGTCGCCGATTCCGCCGATGCCGTTTACACTCTCAGGCACAAGAAGCTAGCCAAGGCATAGTTCGCTCGTACAGGCCGTGTCTTCCGTTTGAACGGCGATCCACCATCAATGGCCTCTCGGATTTCCATTACGGCAGGGGCCCTCTTGACGCGTGGCTGCTGCGCCACGTAATGAACGCGTTGGGCCGCGGCATCGCCGCCGCTGCCCACGTGTTCATGGGCGGGGCGGCATGCTGTCCGGCTTCTACTCGCTGTCCGCGAACAACGTGGGCTGGGGCGACGTGCACGGCATCGTGGATGGTTCGTTATTACAACGGCAGTTCCCGATAAACCAAATCGTCACGGACTGCGAAGCCTTGACGTTCCCAGAAATCGTTGCCGGCATCGTTGTCTGCGGGCACTCCGACAGCGACTTTTGGCAGACCAATCGCACGAAGCGTTTCAACCACGCGGCCCACCAAAATCGAGCCAATGCCTCTACCACGTGCGTCGGGGTCGACCGCCGTGTGGTAGATGCGCGACCGTCTTCCGTCGTTGCCGGCAAGAATCGCGCCAATGATCCTTCCGTCATCGTCCTCGGCTACGAAACAGGTGTCGGGATTGCGTTTGAGAAACGTCTTTATTGCATCCTTGCAATCGTCTATGTCCCTCATAGTGAAACCTGTGCATCGTGTCCACAGTCCGTATACCAGCGGATAATCCTCGATTTTCATATGGCGTATGGTCATTGCGATCGGTTCGGTCATATTTCCTTCTTTCCTTCTTAAACGCCAATTCCGATTCTCGCATCGTTCGCGGTATTTCCCGTGCGGGTATGTCATATTTGCGTTGCGCGGCCGTCTGCAGCGCGCATGTCGGGGAAGCGCCCTGAAGGATGATCCATCGATTTTCGGGGATACTCCGGATGTGAACATACGGCAACGGCATGGTGAACTGTGCTTAACTGGAATCATGCATACGAAGAACGGAAGTATCGCGAGAGCGATGGCTGTGGTAATCGCAATCGCCATATTGTGCGGCATTGTGCCTATGATTGGCGTCGCACTGCGCAATTCGGCAATCGCAACAATGCGTGAAACCAATATTTTGCAGGCTTTAGCGGCGCTGCCAGAAGGGTTGCGCGACTGCTCCACGGTACTTGCGTACTTGTTTTCAACGGTAGGCTGCATCGCAATCGTCGTTGCGCTTGCCGCTGTCGATTTGCGTATTACCGGCAGCAGGCGCGTCGTCATCCGCGATGTCGTCGTGTCGGCTGCGCCGATACTGTACGTGACCGGAGTCAAATGGCTGGTCGAACGCCCCCGTCCGATCACGTCCGTCGGCAGTGGTCTGTTGCCGGGCGATCCAAGTTTTCCGAGTGGTCACACGGCGGCCGCGGTGATCGTATCTGTCATGATGATTCTTACCGTGCGTAATTTCGCACGCAAACGCTTTCCCGACGGAGAAGATGACGGGCGTGCAAACCGAAGACGGGTATTCCTCCGCAGGGCGATCATTGGCGCTGTCGCGCTTGTCGTGGCGGTTGCCTGTTCGCGACTACTGCTCGGTTTGCACTATCCGACCGACGTGATTATTTCCGCCACCATCTGTCCGCTCATTTCCTACGCCGTATGGTGTGTATGGAACGCATACGAAAGCGCGGCGGAGCGGTAAAAACGTATCTGCCATGTGAGTTCCTTTGATTCCGAAATCAGTTTAGGAATATCCGATTGTGCGGGCAAAACGACAGGTTGTGTAATACAGCAGTGGTGGTGTGACGAAAGCTGGTTCAATCAAACTAGCGGCGAAAACCTGCGTGCAGCACGGCACGATGCGGCGCGGTGCGGCAGCGGGAAAATCGCAAGAAAAACCACAGTGGAGCCAGGCAAGACAGGCCTGACGAAGCGGGTTTGCGACGTGCTTAGTGCAAGGGAGAACCAATGGAACTCGAAGAACTTTCGGTCGTTGAAAAGGCAGCAATGCTTTCCGGTGGATCCGAATGGGATTCGCGAGGCAACGACCGCGCAGACATCCCCAGCTTCGTGATGAGTGACGGCCCCCACGGTGTGCGCCGCCAGCTCGGCGAAGGTGACCATCTCGGCATCGGCGCATCCAAGCCGGCCACCTGCTTCCCGACCGCAGGAACCGTGGCTAATTCTTGGGATCCGGCGCTCGCCGAAGAAATGGGCGAGGCCCTCGGCAGCGAAGCACACGATCTTGACGTGAACGTGCTGCTCGGCCCGGGCTTGAACATTAAGCGCAACCCGCTGTGCGGACGTAACTTCGAGTACTACTCCGAAGATCCGATTGTCACCGGACGTATGGCAGCAGGCCTAATTCGCGGCATTCAGAGCAACGGTATTTCCGCATGCCCGAAGCATTTCGCAGTCAACAGCCAGGAATTGCGTCGCCAGGCGAGCAACTCCGTGGTCGACGAACGCACCATGCGTGAACTGTATTTGACCGGTTTTGAAATCGCAGTACGTGAGGCCAAGCCGCTGACCATCATGACCTCCTACAACGAGATCAACGGCGTCTACGCGCACGAAAACAAGCATCTGCTGCAGGAGATTCTGCGCGACGAATGGGGCTTTGACGGCATGGTCGTCTCCGATTGGGGTGGGTCCAACTCCGCGGTCGCAGCAGTCAAGGCCGGCGGTTCTCTGGAAATGCCGTCTCCGGGCTTCACTTCCGTGCGCGAGCTGGAAGGTGCGGTCAAGGCTGGAACTTTGTCTGAAGCCGACATCAACGCTCGTGCCGCAGAGGTCGCAAAAATCGCAGCAGCGACCAAGCTGGTCGGCGTTGGGCGCAACGATCTGCTCAAGGACGAAGTCGCAGCGGCTCATCATGAGGTGGCACGCAAGGTGGCTGAAGGCTCCAGCGTGCTGTTGAAGAATGATAGCGCAACTTTGCCGTTCAAGGCTGGTACTCGCGTGGCCGTGGTTGGCGATATGGCGGCAACCGCACGTTACCAGGGATCCGGCTCCTCCAAAGTGAATGCCACCAAGGAAGAGAACATTCTTGAGGAAGTCAAGAACGCTGAAGGTCTGGTGCTTGCCGGTTACGAGCGGGGATACGACCGTCAAGGCAAGGCTGATCGCGTGCTCGTGGAAGACGCCGTCGCACTGGCCGGTAAGGATGGTGTGGATGTGGTGCTTGCGGTCGTCGGTCTTGATGAGCGTAGCGAATCCGAAGGTCTTGACCGTTCCAACATGGCGATTCCGCAGGTGCAGAACGATCTGGTTGAGGCGCTGAAGGGTACTGGCAAGCCGATCGTGATTGTGCTTGTTGCCGGTTCTCCGGTGGAACTGCCGTGGATTGATGATGTTGCCGCAGTACTTTACGTGGGCCTGTCCGGTCAGGCCGGCGCTTCCGCAACCGTACGTGCGCTGACCGGCGAAGTCAATCCGTCCGGCCACTTGGCTGAAACCTGGCCGGTGCGTTACGAGGATTGCCCGAGCTCCGGTTGGTATCCGGCAGTCGGCCGCGATGCGATTTACCGCGAAGGCCCGTTCGTTGGCTACCGTTATTACGAGACCGCCGGTGTGCCGGTGCGCTTCCCGTTCGGCTATGGCCTGAGCTATTCCAAGTTCACCTACAGCGCCGCAACCGCCGGCGAAAAGGGCGTTGACGTGATGGTCAGCAACGATTCCGACGTTGCCGGTTCGACCGTTGTACAGCTGTATGTGCGCGGTCCGCAGGGTGGCGTACTGCGCCCCGATCGCGAACTCAAGGGCTTCGCCAAGGTTTCGCTTGCTGCTCATGAAAGCAAGAGCGTGCACATTGATTTCGATCGTTACACCTTCCGTCACTTCGACGTTGCCTGTAACAAATGGAAGACGGAATCCGGCGAGTGGACGCTGATGGTGGGCGACAACGCCGAGCATCTGCCGCTTTCGATTCCGCTCACTGTTGCCGGCGATATCGATCCCGTTGGCGCAGATGTTGCGCTCGGACATTACCTCAGCGGTCACGTCAAGGAAGTGACCGATGCTGAAATGGCCATTCTGTTCGGTCATGAGGTTGTGGCTCCGGGCAAGCCGGTGACGTTCGATGTGAACGATCCGATTATGTCTTGGGTGGATTCCAAAGGCTTCGTGGCGCGTACCGTCGCCAAGACGCTCACCAGGCAGGAAGCCAAAATCCGCCAGAAAACCGGTGCTCCGGACCTTAATACCCTGTTCATCCTGAACATGCCTCCGCGAGCTATGAGCAAGATGACCCAAGGCATGGTCGATTCCGCGATGGTCGACGCCATTGTCAAAATCGCCAACGGCCACACTTTCCGCGGATTGGGCGGCGTTATCGCTGGCTTCTTCCGCAACCAATCCGCAAACATGCGCACTGCAAGGGAGCTGAACAATGACTGATAACAACGCGACGCAGCCGGCCAGGAAGGTCGGACCGATCCGCCAGTGGATCAAGGATCACCCGAACATCTGGGAATTCATCCTGTTCAACCTGCTGTCGAACATCTCCACCATTACCCGTTTTGTGGTGACGTGGATCGGCACTGCCATCTTCATCAGCGGCATGGGCCTGACTCGGCCATTCCGCTTCTTGATCTTCAACTACGACACTCAGGGAAACGGTCTGGGCGGTTTCCTCACTTTCCTGCTTGCCGAGGTGCTCGCCCAGGTGGTGAACTTCTTCGTGCAGATGAAGTGGGTGTTCAAGTCTGACTCCAGCTTCAAGGACGCCGCTTGGAAGTATGTGATCCTCGCCGTGATCATCGTGGTTGTGAACCTCGTGCTGCCGGGCTATGTGACCGGTCTGTGCCAGGGTTGGGGCATGGGCGCTGGCATTGCCGGCACCATCGCTTCCGTGGTCAACACCCTGCTCGCCGTGATCGTGAGCTACCCGCTGCTCAAGTTCTGGGTTATGCCGAAGAGCAAGGACTCCAAGGAGGCCACCAAGTAACCCTTCATAGCTGACTTCCTTTTCTTCCTCTCCTCAACCCGCCCGGTCTTCCCTCTTTTCCCGGGCGGGTTTTCTTATGACCTTTTGCTGCTTTCTCGTGATTTCTCAATATCGAAAGTGTAATCGTCAGCAGTGCTGTCGGCGTAAAATCGAAAGTAAGATTGGCGTAAACTTGAAAGTCAAAACAGCGTAAAATCGAAAATGAGATTGGCGTAAACTTGAAAGTGCGGAATGATGAGTGATTTAAAAATGGCGGAATATCGTCCTCGCGTTGCAGACCGGCGACTGGAAAAACTGCTGCGCGCTTTTGGTGCCGTTGAGATTGTAGGTCCAAAATGGTGTGGCAAAACGTGGACGGCTTTGGCGCATGCATCCAGTGTGGATCGTCTCGATGATTCCGCTACCTACGACGCCGCGTCTAACGATCCGAATTTGGTGCTCATGGGTGAAGAGCCGCATCTCGTGGACGAGTGGCAGGAAGTTCCGGCTGTGTGGGATGCTGCTCGCCGGCATGTTGACGATAACGCCAATCGTAAAGGGCAGCTAATCCTTACAGGTTCCAGCCAACCTAAGGAAACTGAGAAAATACACCATAGCGGAACCGGTCGCATTGCGAGACTTCATATGCGTCCGATGAGCTTGGCTGAATCCGGTGAATCAACAGGGAGCGTAAGTCTCGGCAAACTTTTTGAAGGCGAGTTTGAACCTTCCAGAAACAAGACGGGCATTATGGATGTGGCCCGGTGGTGTTGCCGAGGTGGATGGCCGTCAAACCTTGATGTTGAAGACGAGTTCGCTCTGGAGACTTCGGCTGAATATGTACGAAGCATACTGGACGTCAATATTCCTAAGCTTGGTCTTAACCCGGAAATAATGCGGGTTCTCATGAAGGCACTTGCCATGAATGTGGCTCAGGCGCCTACCTACGAGACGCTGATGAAAGACATGTCATACGGTGATGAAGGCGTCAGCATCAGCGCTCCGACGCTGAAACGATATGTGGATGAGCTGAAAAGTCTCTATCTAATTGACGATTTAGAAGGATGGGAACCTTCTCTTCGTGCAAAATCTCGAGTTCGCACGAAGCCGAAACGTTATTTCGTGGATCCGTCGCTGCCGAGCGCGTTACTGGGGGCGACTCCGGCTGTCCTTGCGCGTGACACGCAAACGCTGGGAGATTTGTTTGAAACATTGGTGATTCGTGATTTGCGCGTGTATCTCGAATCGATGGGTGGTGCGAATCGAATCGCATATTATCGGGATGAAAAAGGTCTTGAAGTTGATGTGATTCTTGAATTGGTGGATGGTCGCTGGGCTGCGGTGGAGATTAAGCTGAGCGACTTGAAAGTCACGGAGAAAAATGTGGACAAACTACATGCTTTCAAAGAAAAAGTGTGCGGAAATCCTCTATCTCAAGTTCGTGAGCCTGAATTCATGGCGTTTATTGTCGGGCGTGGTGATATTGCATACCGTCGTGATGATGGCATTCTGGTGCTGCCGATCGCCACGCTCGGGGCGTAACAAACGAATGCTGCGGCAGGTGGGACAATTGGGGGGGGTGAATTGAACGAAGGAGACGGTGTGCAAGGAGTGCGGCAGATGCGGGAATCGCAGGAATCGCAAAAAACACGAGAATCGCAGGAGTCGCAGAATCCTCAAGGAACGCAGCCAAAGATTGGCAGAATTCCGGCGCTGATTGCGGCGGTGGCGATTGTGGGAGTGGCCATTGGTGCGGCCGCCGGTCTGCTGACGTTGATGCTGTACGGCGTCGAGCATCTTATGCTCGGCTATGTTGAGAATTCGCAGGAATCCGGCCCGTTCAACGTTCCTGTGATTCGTCGACTGATTTCCGTGACCGCGGGTGCGGCCATTGCAGCCGTGATTTGGTGGCTGTTGCGTACGCGCAGCACGAAAGTGCCGTCCGTTAAAAAGGCGGTAAATGGCGATATTATGCCGATTTGGCAGACCGTCGTGCATGTGCTGCTGCAGATTTTCATTGTCGGTACGGGCATGTCGATCGGTCGAGAAGTGGCGCCGCGCGAGTTGGGCGCGATGTTCGGTCAACGGTTCGCGCGTTGGGTGCATCTTGACGCAAAAGACACCCGCATGCTGGTGGCGATCACGGCTGCGGCCGGCCTTGCGGGCGTGTATAACGCGCCGCTTGCAGGCACGTTTTTCGCGGTCGAGATTCTGCTCTCCGACATAACCCTCGAAACGGTGACGCTCGCATTCGCCTGTTCCGCGCTGGCTTCGTGGGTGGCGTCGCTGGTCAAGGGCACACACACGTTCTATTTGATTGGTGAAACCGACGGTTTGTTTACCCCCGATTACATGGCGTTCGCACTGGTTGCCGGCATGATTCTCGGCGCTGCCGGCGCACTGTTCCGTCGCGGCTCGCAGTGGGCTGAGAAAGCCAAGCCGTCGGGCGTGGGGATTTTGTGGATGCTGCCGCTCGCTGGCTTGCTGACCGGTGTGGTGGCGATTTGGGTGCCGCAGGTCATGGGCAACGGTCGCGCCACCGCGCAATTGAGTTTCTCGTCCGACGTCGATTTGGCTGTGCTGCCGATTTTGTTGGTTTCATTCCTTGCGAAGGCGATTGTCACACTGTTGACGATCCGTTCCGGCGCTTCCGGCGGTGTATTGCAACCGGGTATTGCGCTCGGTGCTTCGGGGGGTGCGTTGCTTGGCATTCTGTGGATGCAGGTATTCCACACGAATTCGATTGGCATGTATGCTCTGCTGGGTGCATGCGCGCTGTTGGCCGCGTCCCAGCAGGCTCCGCTTATGGCGATTTGTTTGGTGATGGAACTTGCGGATGCTCCGATTAATCTGTTTGTGCCCATTGGCTTCGCGGTTGCGGTCAGCGCGTTCGTCGCAAGCCGTTTAGATGGACCGCTTGCCGCTGTACATCTATCAAAAAGCACGAAAAAAGAAACTAATTGAGAAGAATGCGCATGCAAGGATGCATTAGACGGTAAACTAGGGGGTGGCATACGGGTGGTCGCTGCTGAGCGCCCGATGATGAAGGCGAGGCGTGTGACGACGCCGCGCCGCAAAACCCTGAGAACTAGTGGAGTCGTCTCTCAATCGTCCAAGCCGTTCAAGTCTCGCCCAAATCACAGCGCCTGAGTCATGCATGGCCTCGCAGGTTCCGCATGAATCAGGCGCGGTTTTCACATGGCCATAAGGCCGGTTTTTCGCGGAATGAGCGCAGTCAGCACGAACCAGTGGTCCTCGGTGCGGATCGTCACTTCGCCGCCATACTGTTGTGCGATATGACGAATCGATTTCACACCGAATCCGTGCCGGTGCTGGTCGTCGCGCTTGGTGGTGCGCAAATTGCCTTCCGGATCTTTCTTCAGCCGGGAATCGTAGTAATTTTCAACACGGATGACGATAAAGTGATTTTGCTCGTATAACGCAAGTTTGATTAGTCGTTGTTCGCGTTTCGGCAGTTCGACGTCGCTTCGATCGCATTGTCGAGCGCGTTGCCGAACAACGACGCGATATCCATCGACGACATGCCGCTTAACAGCGATCCGTCCGCGACCGCGGTGAACGTGATCCCGCGATCGGCGCACGTGCGCTCTTTCGTGGTCAGAATAACGTCAAGCACGGGATTTCCCGTATGTTGCTGCGCGCTGTAGCGCTGCACGGATTGCTCCAATTGCTCGAAGCCGGCTGTGGCATGCTTCGGATCGACTTCGGCACGCAATGCGGTGATCTGATGCTTCAGATCGTGTGCAATCCGACCCAACGATTCGATATTTTCCTTCGATTGCAGATATTCCTGATGCTGGCTTTCCAGTTGCGCGTTGATCGATGAAAGCTCCGTATTCGCTTCGATGCGACGTGCCTGCTCCTGCTGTGCGTACAGAATTGCGAAACCGCAGAAATCAACCAGCGTGCGAATGTAGAAAATCTCCTGGCCGACCGAACCGGAAAACGGCGTGTTCGTCGATACGAAGCTCAAATTGCTCATGGCGAATGTGACGATCATGATGGCCATCGTCGCAATCGCGGCGGAAGCGGTCGGCAAAGTTGGCGCGGTCTGGCTGAAATTGCCGCGTTCAACCAGCCAAGCCAAACTGAAGCACAATGCATACGTAACGACCAGCAGCACGATCGCACGCCAATCGTAATCGGTGAAACCATCGCGCACGCCAATGAACGTAACGATCTGCCAATGTAGTGACGCTACCAATTCCGCCAACACGAACGCGCGCGCCGTAATGTACAGGCCCTCGCGCTTGCCGGTGCCCGCGCCAAGCAGAATCGTCGCATACATGCAAGCGAAGGCGAGTAGCATGCCGATAATCCAGAACCAGATTGGCATACTGCCGTCAAAATACTGCACTGCAGTCAGCAGCGGCAGTCCGGCTGCGCTGACGATGATCGACCGCTGGAGTGGAGCGCGCCGATACAGCACTGCGATATACACCATGCAGGCGGCCCATTCGCAGATCGCCGTATATGAACGGGGAATGTCGGGCAGTGCGTTGGTGATCGGCGTCATCGACAGCACCGAAAGCACGGTTACCGTGGCGGAAGGTGTTGTAGGGGGCATGCTCGCCAATCCTGCAGTCAATCCGGACAGCATATTCGGCAATACTGCGCCGATCACCTGCTACCTCCCATATAGTTGGTCAGTGCGGCCATGAACGCCTTCTTGCGTGGGCGGCTCACGCGCAGCTGCTCACCGTTCGACATCACACAATCCTGGTCGGCAACGCCCGTCACATGCTTGAGGTTCACCAGATAGCAGGAATTCGAGCGGAAGAAATGATGGTCGGCAAGCTTGGCTTCCATGTCTTTGAGCGTTCCGTTAATCGACAGTTTGCCTTCCAGTGTGTGGATGACGATGGTGTGCCGAATCGATTCAAGATACAGAATGTCGGCAAGATTCAGGCGCATCTGCCCGTTGCCGGTTTCGATGAGCATGGAATCATCGCCATTGCGTCGCACCATGTCGATCGACTTTTTGAGCTCCTGCGAAAACGCGAACCACGGTAGAGGTTTAAGCAAGTACGACAACGCACGCACCTCATATCCGCTGATCGCATACTGCGGGGCAGCGGTGATGAACACGATCACGACTTTGTCATCGCGCTCGCGAATGCGTCTCGCGGCGGCCATGCCGTCCATTTCGCTCATCTCGATGTCGAGCAGCAAAATATCGTAAACGGGGGTATATTTTTCTACGATTCGCGCACCGTCGTCGAATACGGAAACGGTAAATTGCTCGCTATTTTCTTGTTGATATCGGTTGAGATAGTCGAGCACCAGTTGGCAGCTTGCGGGATCGTCCTCGACCACGCCGATTCGAATATTGCGCATTGCAACCTCCCTGTCCTGTCTTTCGCTCCGCACCATTGTCTTGCATGATGGCGATAAATGCGCGTATTTACTACGCTGTTAACCCCCTTTTGCTAGCGGAGGCAAACAGCGCGACTCGCGACACGCATTGACAGTTTTATCGTTGTATGTATCATGGAACGTGGCTCAACGAAGAGAACCTTCGCCAAACCAAAGAAATAAATTAACGCTTTGAATTGTGGCTTTGTCGAAGTTGTAAGCCGCAAGGTGAGGCACCGAAAGAAATCCCTTTACAACGGATCGTGAGGCACGTACCTGCCTCTGAAAGGATGACAAATCATGGCAGAAGTCGTATTCGACCATGTTACTCGTATCTACCCGGGCAACGATAAGCCGTCGGTGGATGATTTGAATATGGACATCAAGGACGGCGAGTTCCTGGTGCTGGTTGGCCCGTCTGGCTGCGGCAAGTCCACTACTCTGCGTATGCTCGCTGGCCTTGAAGAGGTCAACAAGGGCCGCATCCTCATCGGTGGCAAGGACGTCACCACGATGCAGCCGAAGGACCGCGACATCGCAATGGTGTTCCAGAACTACGCTCTGTATCCGCACATGACCGTGGCTGACAACATGGGCTTCGCTCTGAAGATCGCCGGCACCCCGAAGGAAGAGATTCGCAAGCGCGTCGAGAAGGCCGCTGAGATCCTCGACCTGACCGAGTACCTTGATCGTAAGCCGAAGGCTCTGTCCGGTGGCCAGCGTCAGCGTGTGGCTATGGGTCGTGCAATCGTCCGTGAGCCGAAGGTCTTCCTCATGGATGAGCCTCTGTCCAACCTCGATGCCAAGCTCCGCGTGCAGACCCGTACCCAGATCGCTGCTCTGCAGCGCCAGCTGGGTGTCACCACCCTGTACGTGACCCACGATCAGACCGAAGCTCTGACCATGGGTGACCGCATCGCCGTCATCAAGCTCGGTGTCCTGCAGCAGGTCGGCGCCCCGACCGAGCTGTACGATCGTCCGGCCAACGTCTTCGTCGCTGGCTTCATCGGCTCCCCGTCGATGAACATCAACACCCACCCGGTGGTCAACGGCAAGGCAAAGATCGGCGAAGACACCGTGGATCTGCCGGCCGAGGCTGTCAACAAGCTCACCGCTGAAGACAACAGCCAGATCGTTGTCGGCTTCCGTCCGGAAGACGCTTCCTTGGCTGCCCCGGATGACGCCAACGCTTTCTCCCTCAAGGTCATGAATGTTGAGGATCTGGGCTCCGATGGCTACATCTACGGCAACATCATCACCGATGGCTCCGCTGCTGAGGCATCCACCATGATGTCCGACCAGAACAAGCTCACCACGATCCGCGTGAACCCGCGTGCGCTCCCGAAGGTCGGCGATACCGTCAAGATCAAGATCGACCCGTCCAAGATGCACCTGTTCGCTCCGTCGACCGAGCTGCGTCTGAACTGAGCTGATACCGAGTAACCAACCGTTGGCTGTTTCTCCAGGGGGATATCCTTTTGCGGAAATCGGCTGGCGGGTGGCTGAATAAAAACTTGGCGGAAGCGCGAACTTCCGTCAACCATTAAACGAGACGTACTCTTCCTCTCTTACCGTCTCGTTGGAGAAGCCCCGCGTTGGTGCGGGGCTTCTTTTGTTGTATCTGCAATAGTGAAATTTGTTTTCCTGTAGTGAGATTCTATTATTGAGATTGCAATGGTGAGATCTCCAATGAAATGCGACATTGGAATTTCAATGATGATCATCGTATATCGATGAATGAAATATCGGCAGGTGAAACGGATTCGTCCATACTTGCTTCTTCGGGTAGGTCAACAGGTAAATTGTTGATTTATGGAATCTCTTGAATTGCCACAGATGGATCCCCGTGTGCTGAAAGCAACTTCCGTGAAGGCCGAAGATCCGGCCGCATCATCTCCGGAGCCGCAGGCGCTGAAAATCACCGCCGCAAGCTCGAATCCGAAGATGTTTACCCTGCCGTGGGAAAAGCCGCTGGCTACTTGGCCGGAAGACCTGCTGGCCAATCTTCCGCGTGGTATTTCTAGGCACGTGGTGCGTTTCGTACACGTGGGCGACGAAGTGTACGCCATGAAGGAAATCACGCGCAATGTGGCGGAACGAGAATACGAGCTGCTGCGTCGCCTGCAGAAGCTGGAACTGCCGACCGTGCAGCCGATCGCTGTGGTCACGGGCCGTCATAGCCGTGAAGGCGAGCCGCTGGAAGCGATTCTTGTTACCAAGCATTTGAAGTTCTCACTGCCGTATCGTGCGCTGTTCGCGCGTAATCTGCGCCCTGATACCGCGGAACGACTGATCGACGCACTGGCTGTGCTGATGGTGCGCTTGCATTTGGCCGGCTTCTATTGGGGCGATGTGTCGCTGTCGAACGTGTTGTTCCTGCGTGATGCCTACGCGTTCTCCGCATTTTTGGTTGATGCGGAAACCGGTGATCTGCAGATTAATCTGACGGAAGGCCAACGCGAATACGATGTTGATTTGGCTCGTACGAACATTATTGGCGAATTGATGGATCTTTCGTCCGGCTCGCTGCTGCCGAGCGGTGTTGATGAGATTGAGATCGGTAACCGTTTGGTGGATCGTTATCATTCGCTGTGGAGCGCGCTGACTGATACCGACAAGTTCGGTCCGGATGAGATGTGGAAGATTGAGAAGCGCGTTAACAAGCTGAATGAGCTTGGTTTTGATGTGGATGAGCTGGAAATGAAGACCGCTGAGGATGGCAAGCGTGTGCTGGTGCGTCCGCGTGTGGTCGATGCCGGTTATGCGAATCGTAAGCTGCTGCGTTTGACTGGTCTTGATGTGCAGGAGAATCAGGCTCGTCGACTTCTCAACGATTTGGATGCCTACCGTGCTTCCACATGGCGTGATGGTGAGGATCTTGAGATTGTTGCCACCGATTGGATGCGTGAAGTGTTCGAGCCGACCGTGCGCATGATTCCGCGCGAATACCGTTCGCAGATCGAACCGGCACAGTTCTTCCATGAGGTGCTTGACCACCGTTGGTTCCTGGCCGAGAGTGCCGGTCATGATGTGCCGATGGCCGAGGCTGTGCAAAGCTATGTGGACAAGGTGCTTCCGCAGTACAAGCTCACCACGAAGGATGTGGCCGCCCTGAACGCCGAAGCCGATTCCGGTGTGATTGACGACGAATACACTTATGACGATCCTGACGACGGCTACAACCCCGACGACGATCCCGACGCAGCTGTATGGGCACATTGATGGAAAAAGCTCCACTGGAGCTTTTTCCATCAATGTGCCCTGAGACGAGGCGATAGTCGAGTCGAAGGCAGTATTGAGCCTGCGGCGTAGCCGCAGTCAAAAATTGCAGGGCCGAGCCGTTAAGCGGAGGACTATTAAATCCTCCGCTTTTTGCTACCCCTCTCGACCTTCACTTTCAAAACTCAAAAAATATTTGACTTTTGAAAGTGAGATATGTGTTGCGAGAGAGCGATGGCGGGGGAGTGAGTCTGCGGTAAGCCCAGGATCAATCCAAGTACAGACTTGCATAACAAATGAGCGGATAATCCGTATGGACTATCCGCTCATAATCATTCCAGACGTGCTGCTTTGCCGTGGTTGCTTCCGCAGTTTCGCTGTGCTTGCTGTTACTTTGCGAGTTATTACTTCGCGTTGGCGGCGGCACCGGCCTCACGACGGGCGCGTGCGACGGAATACAGCGTGATTCCTGCTGCGACGGAGGCGTTCAGTGATTCGACCATGTTCGACATTGGGATGCCGGCGATGGAATCGCATGTCTCGCGTACGAGACGGCTCAGGCCGTTGCCTTCGGAACCGAGCACTACGACCAGCGGATCGGTTTCGAAACCGGTTTCGCCAACGAGGGCGTCGCCGCCACCGTCGAGACCAACGCTGTAGTATCCGCGTTCCTTCAAGCTTTCAATGGCTTTGGTGAGGTTCACCACGCGGGCGACCGGCATGTGTGCGGCAGCTCCTGCGGACACCTTCCATGCGGCAGCGGTGACCGAAGCGGAACGACGTTCCGGCAGAATCACACCGTTCGCGCCGAATGCGGCTGCGGAACGGATGACCGCGCCCAGATTCTGCGGATCGGTAACGCCGTCAAGCGCGATGAATAGCGGACGTGCCGCAATGCGTGCGCTTGTGGAGTTGGCCGCTTCCATGGCGCGGGACTTCTTGTCAGCGCGTTCCACCAGCTCGGCGAGCGAGGAATACTGGAACGGCTGCGCCTTCATCACCACGCCTTGATGGTTGGAGGAGCGTGCGATACGATCCATTTCCAAACGGTCGGCTTCCATGAGGTTCAGTCCATGAATGCCGGCGAGACGAATGATTTCGCGCGTGCGGTCATCATGTTCGATGCGCGCGGCCACATACAGCGTGCTTGCGGGCACACCGCAGCGCAGCGCCTCGAGCACGGCATTGCGGCCGATGACGAGATCATCGGATTCCGAGCTGAACTTTGCCGCGCGACGGCGTGCTGCCAGTCGCGGATCCGCCATCTTACGGCGATTAGTAGCCTGCTTTTCCTTGTAAGCCTTGTGATACACGCGGTCTTCGGCCTTGGGAGTCGGTCCCTTGCCCCTCAGCGAGTTACGATGCTTTCCACCCGACCCCTTGGTCGGTCCTTTTTTCATTGCCATAGTTGTCCATTCTCCCAGCACCCCGGGAAAATCGGCTGCTTCGCTCCTAACCGATATGATGGATGGAATGGAGAAAAGAAGAGAGATTTTTGGTTTGCCCGTCATGTTCTGGGGTTTGTGGGTCACGTTGCTCATCCTGTGGATGGGCCGTTTCGTCACATCGTTCCTTTCCATGTATCTTGTTTCCGACATGCATGTGAGCGCGGGCGTGGCCGGCACCATCGTTTCCATGTACGGTTTCGGTGGCATTTTCGGCTGCCTGTACGGTGGCGCGTTGTCTGACCGATTCGGGCGGCCTGCGATGATTGTCATCGGCAACTTGGGTTCCGCCGCAATGCTGGTTTTGCTGGCTTTTATCGGCGATCCTTGGATTATGGCGATTGCGTTGCTGATATACGGTGTGATTTCCTCCATGCCGACGCCCGCGGTCGCGGCGTACGTTTCTGACGTTGTTCCGTTCCGTAAGCAGAAGCGCGCGTATTCGTTGCAAACGTGGGCTGCGAATTTTGGTTTTGCGATCGGGCCGATCATCGCCAACCAGCTTGTCAAGATTTCCTATTCGCTGATGTTCTATGTGGAAGCGGCGGTGCTGGTGTTCGCCACGTTGCTGATGATGGTGTTCTTCAAGGAAGCCGGATTGGGTGGGCGCGTTGCCGGACGGTTTGTGAAACGTGTCGTGAAACAACCTGTAGAACGTTCTGAAACTTCGCAAACTACCCAATCGCAGCAATTCTCCATATGGCGTAGCTATCGTCGCGCGTGCGCCGACCAAGCGCTCATGTCGATGGTGGTGCTGATGTTCCTGTACACGCTGGCGTATTACCAGATCGTCAGTGGCCTGCCGATCTCCATGACGCAGATTGGGCTCGGCACGGACGAATATTCCAGCCTGCTGACCATCAACGGTGGCATTCTGTGCTTGCTGCAGATTCCCGCGATCGCGTTGTTTCAGCGGATGAGCAACACCCGTGTGCTGGTGCTTGGCATGTCCATCACGGCGGTTGGTTACGCGTTCCAAATCGGCGCCGATTCGTGGGTGACATTTGCGATTGCGACCGTGTTGTGGACGCTCGGCGAGCTTGGCACGTTCCCGATTGCCGCCACGACGGTGGCGAACATCGCGCCGAAGGATGTGCGCGGCACGTATCAGGGCCTGTACAATCTGGTGTGGTCGCTGTCCAATGCGTTCTCGCCGCTTGTCGGAGGTTGGATTCTGAACGCGTTCGGCAGCCATGTGCTGTGGACCTGCTGCACGGTGATGTTCGTGATTGTGGCGATTGGTTTCTATGTGACGCGCGGTCCCCGCGAACGTGCCGCAGCCCGTAATCTCGCTGCTGAGGAGGTGTAGCCGGCGTGCGTGAAAAGCGGGAGGCCGCGGTTCCGTTCGGAACCGCGGCCTCCCGCTATGTGATTTAAGGATTGGAAAGAAGAGAAGCGGGGTGCTGTGGCGCCTGCGCCTTGCCTCCCGTCTAGGAAGCGGTCTTACTTGTTGAGGACCTTTTTGAAGAGGTCAGCGGAAGCCTTGGCGAGAGCGAACTGGCCGAAGCCCGGATCGATGGAGGCGAGGTCGGAGTTGATGATCTGATCGAAAGTGTTGTTCTTCATGATGTTTCCTTTCACTTGGCTTGGCGGCACGTCTTTTCTTCTTGTCATTCCTCTGGCCGCTGCCGTAAGTCTGTATTGTGTTTGTCTTTTTTTTTTCTTCGTTCTTCTGTTGTGCCTTCATTCTAAGCCAAGCAAACCATCAATGTCATGCGACGATCGTCACTTCTTTTGTAAAATCATCGGCTAATCTTGAAGAAAAAGTAATAACCCGTGAAAGCAAACGACAGCAGACGCGAAGAAGAAAGGAAAGGGCACCGAGCTGTTGCTTGGTGCCCTTGGGAAAACAGAGATAATCAGACTTTACGGCCTGCGCCGCGAAAAATTACTTGCGATTGGGCTTGCCGAACGTGAATGCGCGCACGATCGCGACGACACCGATCACAACAAGCGCGCATCCGCCGAACAGAATCAGCCAGGTCGTGGAGCTGATGGGGGAGAACAGCACGATGAAGCCGGCGACAATCGACAGCAGCGCGTAGATCACAGCCCATGCGGAGCTTGGCATGCGCCATGATTCCACGAGCGCCATCACGCCTTCCAACATCCAGCCAAGGCCGACCACCATGGTGACGAGCACGGCGAGTGTGGCTCCGGAAAGCGCCGCGTTCTTCAACATGACCACACCGCCGACAGACAGCATCAGGCCAATCAGAATGTCAAGCACGCGCCATCCGCCTGGAAGCCCGAGTTCCACGATTGCGGTCACAATGCGGACCACGCCGGAAACCACGAAGTATGCGCCGAGAGCGATCGCGGCGACTTTCAGCGTGGCTCCCGGCCAGATCAGCAGTGCCAGGCCGAGGATGATGGCGGCGATGCCGAGTATTGCGTAGGTGCCGCGGATCGCGTTCTTCGCCTTCTTCGGCAGCCATTCCTCCGCAAGTTTGAACGGGCTGATCGGCTGCCAATTGCCGGTTCCTGGCTGGCTGTTCTGCTGTCCGTATTGCTGTCCGTATGGTTGGCCGGTGCTGTAGCTCGCGTAGAAGAAGCCATTCTGGTTCGGGTTTTGGTTGGCATGTGAACCGTCGAAGTAGCGTGGGGTCTGTGGGCCGCTCTGATACGGATTGTCTGAATTGTTGGGATTGCCGCTCTGCTGCTGGCCTTGCGATTGTTGATTTGGTGCGTATGCCCCATATTCCGGCTGGCCTTGCGGCTGCTGTCCGTTGCTGCCGTTCTGATTCGGATTGTTTGTGTTCGGATCGTTCGCATGCGGGTTGTTCATTGCGTCGCTCATGACGGCCCCTTTCTTTGAAGAGCTTGCTTCGTGACGTTCGGACGAGCATGAATGTGTTCGCCTGCGCTTAAACGTTTCGGAAGCCCTACCCCTCATTCTAGGCAATCTGTCTAATTTAAGCCATCAACAAAATCCCCCTCATCGTCCATTTTGATGGATGGACCGTATGATTTAGCTGTTTTGCCACATGATTGTGATCCGGTGACCTCACGTTTTTTCCAATAAAAATGGTAGCGACGTTGCGGCCCAGGTTGTCTTGCGGTGGAACAATCGATTGGATATGTGATTAAAGCGGGATTGCAAATTATGTTTCACGACATGTTTCACGAATTTGCGAAATCTTGACAAAAACAGTGTGTGGCAGTCTTGCAAAATGGGCACGGTGTGCAATAATGGCAGGTATGCACCGATGGCGCACGCCCGGTGTCCGCAACCGCGCAGCATTGCCCAGTTCGGCGAGTGGTTACGAAAATCGCAGTTTTTCGCGGTTTTCGTACTATCGCAACGGCAGGGGGAGAGCTGACTACTCCGCGGCGCTCCCAAGGAGATCATCATGGTTGATCGCAAGGAAGATCAATCCACCCAATTCCGCGATACCAGTTCGGGAAATTTCGAACAAGCGAAAAATATCGTGGCGCAAATGCAAGTCGATCCGTCGCTCGCCGATGCGCAAACCGTCGCGCAATCACTTGGCGTCGATCTGAATACCGGCCTGAGCCAGGCGGAAGCCAAGCGGCGACTAGACAAGTACGGGCCGAACGAACTCGCGTCCGCACCGCCGGTGCCGAAATGGAAAAAATTCCTCGAACAATTCAAAGACCCCCTCGTCTACCTGCTGTTGGCTGCAACCGGCATTTCGCTCGTCGCATGGTTCATCGAACGGGCCAACGCCGTACCGGGTGCGGAAAGCGGCGAATCATTGCCGTTCGACGCCATCGTCATCGTGCTGATCCTCATCGTCAACGCGGTGCTCGGCTACATTCAGGAATCGAAGGCGGAAGCGGCCGTCGAAGCGCTCTCCAGCATGACCGCGCCGCAGACCAACGTGCTGCGTGACGGCCAAATCGAACGCATCAATACGGTTGGCGTGGTGCCCGGCGACATCATCGTGCTCGGTGAAGGCGACTCCGTTTCCGCGGATGGACGCCTCTTCACGGCCGCCAGCCTGCGCATCGCGGAAGCCAGTCTCACCGGCGAAAGCGTGCCCGTCGGCAAAAAGACCGACACCCTCGCACAGGCGAAAGCCCTCGGCGACCGTGCCAACATGGTGTTCAACGGCACGTCCGTAACGCAAGGCACCGGCCGAGCCATCGTAACCAGCACCGGCATGGGCACGCAGGTCGGCAAAATCGCGGACCTGCTGCAAGCCACGGAGGATGACGAAACCCCGCTGCAAAAGGAAATGAACTACGTTTCCAAAATCCTCGGCATCGCAGTATGTATCATCGCGGTCGTGGTGCTGGTCGCGCTCGCGCTTACCGAAGGATTCCAAGACGTTCACGATGTGATCGATTCGCTACTGCTGTCCGTCTCGCTGGCGGTCGCGGCCGTGCCGGAAGGTTTGGCTGCGATTCTTACGGTAGTGCTCGCGCTCGGAGTGCAGCGCATGGCCATGCACAATGCGATCGTCAAGAAGCTGCATTCGGTGGAAACGCTCGGTTCCGCGTCGGTGATCTGCTCCGACAAAACCGGTACGCTCACCCGCAATGAGATGACCGTGGAGCGTGTGGTCACGCCCAGCGGCGAAGCGCAGCTCACGGGTACCGGCTATGCGCCGGAAGGCCGCATGGTGGTCGATCCGCAAATCCTGGAACATGCGCAAATACGCGAGATCATCGAATCGGAGGCCGTCGCAACCCTTGCCGTGGGTGCGTTGGCGAACGACGGCGAACTGCGCGAAGTCGCCGCTTCTGCCGGAAAGACGGAAAACGTAACGTGGGAAGCGGTCGGCGACCCGACCGAAGTCTCGCTCATCGTCGCAGCACGAAAAGTGAAGGCGAATCGCAAGTATGCCAACTATGAGCGCGTCGGAGAAATCCCCTTCACTTCCGAACGTAAGCGCATGTCCATCGTGGCGCAAGACAACACCGATGCCGGCCATCTGACCGTCTTCTCCAAGGGTGCCCCCGATGTACTTCTTGGATATTGCAGCAGGATTGCGGTCGGCGGTGCCGTTCGCCCCCTTACGGAAGGTGATCGTCAGCAGATTCTTGCGACTGTCGAACAGCTTTCCTCCGACGCATACCGCACGTTGGGCCAGGCCTACCGTCCGCTCGATACCGCTTCGCTTGCGCAAGTGCCAGGAGTCAGGCTGAATTCCGCAGGTCATGTTGCCGATATTGCGGAACAAAGCGATGTGCTTGAGAATGATTTGATTTGGGTCGGCATGGTCGGCATCATCGATCCGCCGCGTACGGAAGTGCGTGATTCCGTGGCAGAAGCGCATCGCGCCGGCATTCGCACGGTAATGATTACCGGCGACCACCCGCTGACCGCAGCTCGCATCGCCACCGATTTGGGTATTATCGACAAGGGTGGCAAGGCCATGACCGGCAGCCAGCTTGACGAACTGCCCGACGAAGCGGCCTTCGACAAGGTGATCAGTGAAGTGTCCGTCTATGCGCGAGTCGCGCCAGAACACAAGCTGAAAATCGTCGAATCGTTGCAGCGGCAAGGTAATATCGTGGCCATGACCGGCGACGGTGTGAACGACGCTCCCGCCGTTAAAACTGCCGATATCGGCGTCGCCATGGGCATTACTGGCACTGAAGTAACCAAGCAAAGCGCGAAAATGATTCTCGCCGACGACAACTTCAGCACCATCGTCGCAGCCGTGCGCGAAGGACGAGGCATTTTCGACAACATCCGCAAGTTCCTGCGCTACCTGTTGAGCTCCAATGTGGGCGAAGTGTTCACCGTGTTCGGCGGCGTGATGCTCGCCGGATTCCTCGGCATCACCCAGCCCAACAGCCAAGGTGTGATTGTGCCTCTGCTCGCCACGCAGCTGCTGTGGATCAACCTACTCACCGATGCCGCGCCTGCACTCGCTATGGGCGTCGACCCGTCTACTGATGACGTGATGGCACGCAAACCGCGCAAACTCACTGATCGTGTAATCGACGCCGAAATGTGGGGCGACATCATTTTCATCGGTGTGATTATGGCGGCCGTCACCCTGATCGGCATGGATATGCATTTGGCTGGAGGCCTGTTCACTGACCGCTCCGTCGATGCGATCGGTCACGACGCGCAAATGACTGAAGCGCGCACCATGGGCTTCACGATTCTCGTGTTCACCCAAATGCTGAACGCGCTTGCCTCGCGCTCGCACTTGCAGTCGGCGTTCGTCGGCCTGTTCTCCAACAAGTGGCTATGGGGTGCGCTCGCACTGAGCACGGTGCTGCAGCTGGCGGTGATCTACATTCCGTTCCTCAACACCGCTTTTGGTACGGTACCGCTCAGCGCCGGCGCATGGGTCGAATGCTTGGGCCTTGCCATGATCGTGCTCATCGCTTCCGAACTGCGCAAATGCGTCCTCCGCGCCAGATAACGTCCGCAGCCCCTTATCCAGCTTTCCGGAAGGGAAAGGTTTGTGAAGTCAATGATTGATGGGCTTCTTCTTGCCTAATCCTTTTGGTGAGATGGGAGGCGCGTGGGATGCATTCGTTTGTTGAAGTATGGCGTCTGATGAAATTTAAGTGTTTCTGTGGAAAAGGAGAAAGACAATTCGGGTGAACGGAATTGAGACACGCCGATGAATGTGTTGTGTCGCAAGGGTTTTGACCGTGTTTCCGGGAAGCCGATTTGCGTGGATTGGAGATGTGCTGTAGGTTTATCTCTTGCTGCTCGGCACGGCGGCCTCGCTCCGGGAGATTGGGGCGGCTTGCTGGTGTGGTGGTGGTTTGAGAACTCAAGAGCGTATT
>OIXX01000287.1_pt1 | contig 35290 bp, 33 predicted proteins | sample 1588161 | NCBI WGS metagenome assembly OIXX01 (sample SAMN03283274) | human gut metagenome | biome: human-associated habitat; material: feces | host: Homo sapiens | place: Peru | collected 2012
GTCCACCGCCGACGGCCCGCGCGGGGCGCGGCCGCGCGCCAGGGCGGCAACCCGATCGCGCACGCTCCGTCGCCACGGGGGCCGCGTCCCGTCAAGGGCCCGCACGGAACCCCGCACAAGCCCCCGCGCGGGGCGCGGGGCCTGGTGGAGGTTGCCGTGCAGACCCCTGACGGGCCGCGCCCTCCCGCGGCGGCTTTCGCAAGAGCAAAAGCGACGCGCGGCGGGGTCGTGAGGTGCACACGCAAGGGGCGGTGCCGACGCCGTGCGGTTAGGAGGTCCGATCATGGACAAAAAGGAGACTGTCAACGCCTACGATGAGGAAGCCGTCGACAGGGCGATCGAGGGCATGGGCATGTGGTGCGCGCTGCACAAGGGCGAGTTCCTCGATAAGGCATGGGCTTCTTTTAGAGCACTCTGTGGCGACGAGGTCGACCTTGACGGTTGCGAGGGGGTTGCCCAGATGGTGCTCAACTATGCCTTCACCGAGTGGATCATGTTCGACAGTAACGCGTTCGGTCATGCGTGCATCGATGAGTACCTCGACCGTGTCGAGGGCGTCTCTGGTAAGAACAAGGCGATTCTCAGTGAGATTAAGGGCACTGCGAAGTACGGGTTTTTCCGCTACGACGGTCTTTTCGATGACGGTTCCGGCGACAAGGGGATTGTCGTCTCTGATGTCCTCGAAGGGGGCAGCTTCAAGGTCTACAGCGCCTATCTGCACGGTTTGGCTATCGAGCGCTCCTTTGAGCCCGGAACCGGACTGTCGGCGAGGTTTGCGATTCTGGACGGGCGCGCATACTTTGTCGGTCAGTTCCCGGCGCACGACAAGGCACCGATCGACGAGAGTGAGACCCTGAACCTGTACCGCAAGTGTTTGGAAATCGGCTATCCGTTCATCGTCGCGATGGCAGCGAGCACACTTGCCCCTAACGGCATGTTCAGCGGCAGCATGATTGCCCATGTAACGGAGTCTGCTGCATAGCGGATAAACCAATGGCGGGGCTGCAAACAGCCCCGCCCAATTCGCTTTCAGTCCGGTGGAAGGCGAGGTGAGATCAAATAAAAAGCGAGCCGAATTTTGGGGAGACGGCTCGCTAAGATGCCCACGAAAACCATAGCGTAGAAAGGGAAATCATGGGGTTTATCGACTATATGATTTTAAGTGAGCGATTTCAAGGTATTCGGCTCGATTGCGTAAGGCCGACACTGGTGGATGCCGCGATCTTGATTAAAAGCATTGCACCCATCGCGTTGGCCTACCTCTTTGAAATCAAGCTGCTGGTCGCCTTCGCCTACCCGATCTGTTGTGCCCTCTTTCTCTATTTCTATCTCAAGCGGGAGGAAGAAGTCTTGGCAACTGGATTGGCAACACCTATTTGGACGATTCCGGGAGGGACAGCCCCGCCTTTCTGAACTCGACCGGCGACATGTAGCCCAGCGTCGAGTGGATCCTGAAGTTGTCGTACCGGTGCACGTAGTCCGAGAGCTTGGCCCGGAGCTCGCGCGTCGTGCCGAACGTCTCGCGGCGGGCGAGCTCGGCCTTCAGTATCCTGTTGGTCGACTCGTCGACGGCGTTGCCGTGGGGGCAGCCCTTGGCCGACAGCGACCTCTCTATGCCGAAGGCCTCGAGCATCAGGTCGATCTCGGCGTTGTCGAACTCGCTGCCGCGGTCCGTGTGGAAGACCTCGATGTCCGGGATCGGGAAGGAGAGCGTCGCGAACGCCGACTTGACCGGCCGGGCGTCCTTCCCGGGCCCGGCGGAGTGGCCGACGATCTCCCTGTTGTAGAGGTCGACGAGCAGGCAGACGTAGTTCCACGAGGCCCCGACGCGCACGTAGGCCAGGTCGCCGCATATATGGGTGCGCGGCGCCCTGCCGCCGAAGCCGCGCGCGACGACGTTCGGCACGTCGGCCTCGTTTACCGCCCCGGGGTGCACCTTGAACCTCTTCCTGCCGTATGCGCTGACCAGGCCGTTCTCCCTCATGATGCGGCAGACCCGGCGCCGGCTGACGGTGACGCCCGACCTCTCGAGCGACGCCTTTATCTTGCGCGAGCCGTACCGGCCCTTGCTGGCGGCGTGGGCCGCGACCACGGCCGGCGCGGCGGGGTCCGGCGCGGCGGGCCGGTCGGCCCGCGAGCGCATGGAGCAGTGCGTCGACCTCGCGACGCCGAGGAGCCCGCACTGCGCTGATATGGGGTAGCGGCCCCCGTTGGCCGCTATGGCCCTCACTTTCGAGCGTATACCGGCGCCGCTCGTTTTAAGACGTCGACCTCCATCCGGAGCCTGCGGCTCTCGCGCTCGAGCTCCAGGATCCGGTTCTGCTCGGGCGTGCGGCTGTCCGCCGCGCGCGGCGAGCCGGTCGCGTTTATCGACTTGACCCGCCTCTCCACGGTGCTCTTGCCGAGGTCGTACTCGTCCATGGCCTCGCGCTTGGGCTTGCCGGCGTTGTGGAGGTCGACTATCTGCCTCTTGAAATCGTCGGTGAAATGCCTCGGGTGCCTGGGGTCCCTCATATACGGCCCTCCCGTCTCTTGCGCCCCTCCCGGAACTGTCCACATCAGTGTAGCCAATCCAACGCCGCCACCGCCGTGGCCATGTTCCACGCGGCGTGCGAGATGCTGGAGGGGTGCTGCCCGAGGGCGGCGAGGGTGCTCGAGGAGGCGGAGCCCGACGCGCTCGCGTTCCTGGACTTCACGCCGTCGCACTGGAGGCGCCTGCGCACCAACAACGTGCAGGAGCGCGCCAACAGGGAGATAAAGCGCCGCTCGCGCATGGTGCAGGTCTTCCCGTCGGAGAGCTCGCTGCTCAGGCTCGTGGGCGCCGTCATGTGCGACCAGGCCGAGACATGGTCCGGCTCGCGCTACTTCTCGGAGAGGAAGATGGCCGAGATGCATGACGCCGCGTTCAGAATGGGTGCCGCGGGCGAGCACGACTGGGCGGAGCTGGAGAAGACGGCCAGGAAGATGATCGAATCCAGCCTGGAACTTGCCGACAGCGTGGAGGCGGCCTAGGATATCAACTGATTCCGGATATCGGACACAGGAGCCGCAAGGGCCCTTACACCAACTTTCTCGACACTACCCAGCAATCGCCAACTCAGGAGTCTACTAGCACACGATTCAGCTAACAAATAATTGACTACACGGCACTATTTACAGATAACTAGCACTGTTCATCTACGGGAATATCCAGTTTATTCGCCGCACAAATGCAAAGCTCTTTATCCTCTTGAGTCATCCTGCTCCCAAGAATAACTCGCAACGGCTTGCATGGGCGTTGTACATAATTCATCTCAAGCTCATCCGGCTCTGGTACAAGACGGGCACGATATTCGTTCTCCCACTCAAACGCACTGCCCTTTCTGTAAATTGCCCGTAGATCACTAAGCATGTCATCACTGCTCACATTAAGACCAAGCATCCTAGCGGCAGTCCAAGCAATTTGAGGGTCGCAATTAAATGGTTTGTCATCATATAAAATTGGCAATACGTCAGTACGCATTCCGTTAGCAATATTGCAATTACGAATAGCTTCTCTGTCGTAAGCAAGAACGAAACCCGCTTGGCTTTCGGAATATACATTCCACATATTCGAATCGCTAGGATTGTCTGTTAGGCACAAAATGCGGCAACAATTTCGACAGCTATTCTGATGAACTGGAGCAACAAATCCTCCAACAAATAAACGCAAGTTTTTAACAGCCGAGCGAAAAAGGCTAACTCTCCCCTCATCGGATAGCATCTCGAACTCATCAATTCTTGCTGGATTTAAAGGAGCCCCCAGAGCCCCTAAAACAAACGCAAGTCGTCTAAAATCAATTTGATTTATTTTCTCTAACGCTTGTTCATCATCATTGAGATATCTTTCGATTTCATCTATACCATTCCAGTTATAAATCGGCACCGAGTCGCGCTGATCGCTGAAAACCCTTGGATGAGAAAATGTAACAGTTGCGTTTTCTAGGTCGGCAAAAGCATATTCAGTTGGAGGTCGATAGCGGTAAAGCACTCGTGGGACGAGAAAAGTCGATAGAGCTTCCAGCTCCTTTCCTGCGGAAACAATGGAAGCGCCATCGTTTTGCTTGGCAACGAGATTAGCCAGCGTCTCCCGATATGTTTCTTTCTGCGTCAAGCTTAGCACCATGCAATATCGCTTCCCAATCTAGCTAAAATAGATGCAGTTGATTTTATCCAGTGCAAAAAACTGAATGCACACACGAAGCCGAAGTCATGTCTATCAACCACCAGAAAATGATTCCGATTGGAACGTACCGGAAATCGTAAAATCTGCAAACGATATATCGATATATCTATAATAGTCTGAGATGACTAGAGATGAAAACATATAGCTATCAAGCAATCTTATCCTCCGATGAAGACGCCAGCTATGACATCGAATTCCCCTCTCTGTCAGGTGCTTTACCAATGACGGAGCACCGCAGAGACTGCAGAAGCAGTCGAGTATGCAGAAAAGATTTATATGGGCGCGTCAATTAAAAAAGTCTCTGTTAAAGAAAGTTAATCCAACGACATTGCCGCCCCTTCCAGTAACCCCAGTACAGCTGCAAGGTGCCCCTAGGTCAATCTCGCACATTCTTGTGGGTTCCGTCCGAAACTGTACCCCAAACGCGTCGTACCTATGGCTGTCGGTATGCCTTGTCAGCCCGGTCAACGAGGACCATCTGAGGAAGCGGTTGAGCATGCACGAGCTCACCGCGCAGAACGGATTCCGATTCAGGCACACTCGCCTACACGGACTCCCCGCCCGATCCAACAATGGCATCGGCCGAATAAACTACAATGTCAGGCAAAGGGTGAGGTTCGCCAGCACCTTCATCGATGGAAACTCGGCCCCATGCTCATCACAGCAAGGCAAAACTGCAGGCGGACGCTATCTAGTGTATATAAAGAGAAATCGGCACTATGGGTACATATTTTAGTTTGACCTCAATTCCTCTCGAGAGCCTTCCTCTCGAGAGCTTCTCTTCCCGATTCTCCCCCTGATACTCGTTCATGCTCGCAGGCAACGTAAGCAAGCTCGCCGACAACGTAAGCGAGTTCGCCAACGAGGACACCATTGCGACGCTGCTCGGCGAGCGGGAAGGCGAGTCCAAACCTTCAACTGCAAGCCAGACAGGGCCAGCATAAAGGCACGGAACCCAGATGAGGCTGCAGGGGTTCAACTAACTGCGGGAGCGACCTATTCGCTCAATGCGTTCGGGTGAACTCGGAAATCTCCTTCTCATATTCTCGTCATCGATAAATCCGACGAAGATTGTGGGGCCACCTGCAACTTGGGCACCACGAGGCAAAGGGCAACTGGATTGCAACTCTCGAACCCAATGTCTGGATCGAACCCGAGCCGGAATGTATTCCGACATGCTCGCTATTGCCAAGCACTCATACAAAACACGCTTGATAATGGTCGCTTCGGCAAGAAATCCGTGAACAGCAACGGCTAAACCCCGAAAGGCCAGTCTCAGTCAAATTTAGAGCCAAGCTTTCTAGCCACGAAAAGCTTGGCTCCCAAATACTCGTCCTTCATGTTCGTTTGGCTTTCAAATTGCTTAAGGATTTTCAGACAAACCGACTTCTTAGCGCTGCGATTGTTCTCAATCCCCCTACGCCTGAATGTGCTGGTCACAACCTTTTCAATTGCCCCCATGGACTCAAAGCGATTGGCACAAAGGTTGGTACGAGCATTATTGAGACCAAGTGTTGTTTGTATGTCGTGCTGAATGGACTCGTCCGTAGCATCGATGCGTCCGTCGCGGTGGTAATAAATAGTTTCAAGTGTATGGCTCTTGGTAGGGTCAACCGTCAAAGGTGCATTACCTCGGCTCTTGTCGCACGTCGCCCCACCCCTACCGTCGCAGACAGCAACCAGATTGCGGTACGCAAGGCTCAACTCTCCGTTCGCCGCAGAGTCGGTAGGGTGCTGAGGGATTAGATGCTCGATCGTAGCCGGATGCCCATCCGTACCGATCCTGCACATACAGTAGGCGCAAAGATGCCCCTGTTCGGCAAGCAACGCCTCAAGAAGCTTGCGCTTTGACTCCCCTCGAAGTGATTCGTAACAAAAAGTTGCATCCGGAGTATTGCGGATGATCCTCTTCGCCTCAGCAAGTGCCGCAGGCTCGCATCCCTTTACGATTGGAATCACGATAGCAGCTCCTCAAGTTCAAGGGTTGTCCTTGCTGCAACCACATCCGGGTCATCCGCCCCAATGAATGACTCAAGTTTCTCGAGCTCTACCCTAGCGTCGGCGTGGCGCCCTTCGTCTACGGCACGATTAAATGCATCGAACAACTGGACCGCTTCCTCGGGACGCGAGGACGCATCTAAAACAGTGTTGAGAATGTCTCCAGCATCACGTCCGCGCGTCTCCGTTACAGGAACTACGGCTTTCTCGCCGTCAAGGATGCGAATGTTGCCACGAGGCACGGATGCCACAACGACCGGCGAATGCGTGGTCACAATAAACTGCACGTTGGGAAAGATGCGAACGAGGTCCTCCAGAATTCGTGCCTGCCAACGAGGGTGCAAATGAAGATCGATCTCGTCAATCATTACCACGCCCGGCGTCTCGAGCACACGATCTCCTAGTGCGGGATTCAGCATCGCCATGCGATATGCGATGTCAGCAAAAAGGCTCAACGTTCCACGATATCCATCGCTCATTGAATGAATCCTATCGCGATGGTAACTACCATCGGCAGTGCTATATGTAAACACCAGTTGGCCGAGTTCGGCATCAAAATCGACCATCGCGTCCACGGTAGAAGCAGCGGCATCAAAACATGAGGCCAGTGCCTTTTTAACCGCTGAGAACAGTGCGCTGTCACGCCTATTCTGCCACTCCCAAATGGATTGAGATTTAAACCATGCATTCATACGCGCATCGTTCGAAGATGCCTGTAGGGCACCTTCGTACCCACGCGTCCTGTTGGGCAACGATTGGTCTTTAGGTTCAGTCCGCGTCCACAATCGATCGGTCCCATAACGAGCAAGAATGGGAAGGACAACCGTCTCGCCACTGCGGACAAGCTTTTGCAGCCGAGCGCCGGCATCCACTACAGTCGCAGCATCAGCAATAGTAGTGCGGCCCTTGGCAGTATTAAGCGAACGCGACCAGTGCGCGTTCTCGCCACGAACAATTCCGTCAGTACCTATCGTCACCGGGTACCGCGACTGAACGTCAAACATGTCTCCTTGCTTAATAACGGCACCGCGGGCATCGTCAGGCGTAATGCCAGGCGCTTTCGCATTCTCAATCTTTTGGAATAAAGTGCCAAGAGCAATGCTTGCGGCATCAATAAGAGTACTTTTTCCCACACCGTTATCGCCAATCAAAACCGTTAGCTGGCGCTCAAAACTAACTGAGATTGATTCAAACTTGCGAAAGTTGCAAACTTCGAGCTTGTTAATCAAGTAGCTATTATTAGCAAACCCCACAACAGTCTCCTCAAATTGCATATCAACAGGAAAATCGATACGTTTATTACCTTATAAAGAATTCTATTCCGATGCAATCAAATCAAGTTGGACGAATAACCCGCTAAGCCGTAACACAGCCGTTAGGACTCTTCCAAGAAATCATCATGCAATGATTAGCAACCCTTACCGTTGTCTTCACCCAAACGCAACTAAAACTGTTGCAAACGCAATTAGGTATAATTCTTCCAAATCGCCTAGAGAAAGTGTTTGAATGCTGACCGTAATCGTGCCTACTTACAATGCCGAGCCGTATCTTTCTCAGGCTATAGGCAGCCTATTAAACGAAAAGAATATCGAACTGGAAATCCTCGCCATCAACGATGGATCCACCGACAACTCGCTCGCCATTATGCAAGATTTCGCTGCGCGCGACTCACGCATCAGAGTGATCGATAAGGCAAACCAGGGTTACGGCGCAACCTGCAATCTGGGCATTCGCGAGGCAAAGGGCGACTGGATCGCCATCCTCGAACCCGATGACTGGATCGAGCCCGGAATGTACTCCGACATGCTTGCCTTTGCCAAGCGCGAATATGGCGATCCTAACAAGCTCGATATTATTGAGACCCCGTATTGGATCATTCGCAACCCCGATACCCCCCAAGAGGTCAAACTACATTGCGCATATCGCGGTCGCATTAAACCGCCTCGGCAACCGTTCACCATTCACGACGCTCCACACCTGCTGGCCCATCATCCGTCCATTTGGTCGGCAATCTATCGTCGCGACTTCCTGATGCAAAACAATATATGGTTTAAGGAAATCCCCGGTGCGGGCTGGGCCGACAATCCATTCCTTGTCGAAACGCTCTGCCAGGCAAAGGCCATCGCTTACTGGCCCAAGCCGTATTACTGCTACCGGGAGGAAACACCCGAAAAGGCGGCTGCTCTGGCCAAGCGTGACCCCTTGATGCCGTTTAATCGCTGGAACGACATGGTCGATATTCTTGAGCGGCTCAACGTCACCGACCCCGCCGTCTGGACACCGCAAATCACACGCGGCTTCACCTATATGGGCATCATGATTGAGCACACTGGAATCGACGGGCATCCCGAAATCGAGCAGGCCATCCACAGGATGTTCGAACGCATGCCGCAAGAGCTGGTATTTTCCAATCCGCGCGTTACCCCCGCGGCCAAAAAGCTCTATGCCGAGTATATGGGCATCGCAAACCCAAAGATCAGCTACTGTGCTTACGCTAAGGACCTCATGCGCGAGGGCCTGTATAACGTATGGAACAAGGGGCCCAAGCAAACTCTAAAAATGATTACATCGCACTTTGGTTCATACAATGCGCGCGCTGGAAAATAGTCTGATGAGCAGCAAAGCAAGCAGAAATACCTCCATCGAAGCGCTGCGCTTAGTCGCGGTCGCCGGGATTGCCATATTCCACACGTTTCAGTGGACCTTCCAAGCCGTCTGAACCGGCGTTCCGGAATATGCGCCTCTCGCAGCCTACCCCTATTCTGGCATTCTGGGGTTCATTAACCTACTGGGCTGCTGGGCCAACGAGGTCTTCTTTATGATCTCGGGGTACTTCCTTATTCCCTCGGCGGTACGCGCCCTCCAAAACGGGTCATCCGCGCAGTACCTCACGCTCAAATCGCTTGAGCGCCTCAAGAAGATCATATTGCCCACGCTCTTTTATTGTGCTGCCTGCCTGCTTGTCTCGATGTACGTCTATCCCCTACCCGAAATCTCACTACAAGAGATCGGTTGGCTCACGTTGGGCATCGAGTTTATCTGGGTCTACGCCGCCACGGTCTGCATGGCGCCGTTGTTTGGGCTGACTAAAAACCAGCTCAGCAAGAAAAGTTACACAATAGCAGTCGTCGCCGTCGGTGTCCTCGTTTTTATTATCAATGGTTATCTAGCGGCGCAGAGCTCGGTAAACAGCGGTGAGTTTTCTTGGCTCCAAAAGATCATGAGCGCCGTCACCTACGTTATAGCGTTTTTGATGGGCGGGCTGCTCCGTGACTACACCGGGACGACAAAGCCGCGCAAAGCGCGCATCGTAGCCAAACGATCGCTTGCAGCAGTTTTAATTATCGCAATCGCCCCGGAAGCAGCACTCTCCGCAACCGGAAATCTGTCGACAATGACAACGCTTTCCTATAAGTCGACCTCGATTGTCTCGTTTGCCCTCGCTGCCGCGTCCCTGCTCTTTGCGGCAACCCGCGACATTAAATCGAACCATCCTCGCGTCGAAAACGCGATCGTCACCCTATCTGCCGCCACGCTCGGCTTCTACGTGATGCAATCGCTCACTAGCAGCCTTTGGCGTCCAGTATTCAACACGATACTTGTAAACATACTGGCCAGCGCAAACAATCCGGCAGCCATATACATCGTCACCGGTACGGCCATCTGCATCGCCTTTGCGCTGACGCTCCTCATCATCGATGCAGCTAGAAGCCTTATCGTTCGCAAGCTCAAACAGCGATAAACGCACGATCGGCAGGCTCCGCAGCCGCCACACCCATGGCAGGTTCCTGCGTTTTATCCAAACCTTGCCAACATGGCGCAGCGACCCTTTACAATAGGTGCCGTCCAATGGACGTATTCGATAGCTTCCGCGCAGCACTCGCCCGCCGCGCGTGAAAGGATATATTGCCCCATGCCTTCAACCCTCCCCGCTCCCATCGACAAGCTCGCCATCGTCGTTGTCACGTACAAGCGCCAGGAGCTCCTGGCCAACCTGTTCGACTCTATGACCGAGCTCACGGCCGCGCCCTGGCGCGTCGTGATCGTCGACAACGAGAACTCGCGCGAGACCGAGGCCATGTGCACCGCATTCAACGAGCGTCTGGCCAACCTGTGGGGCATCGACACCGAGCAGCCCGACGCGCAGGGCGGCACCGACCGTGTCATCTACGCCCCGCAGCTCGAAAACGGCGGCGGTGCGGGCGGCTTCTCCGCCGGCACTAAATGCGCCTACGACCTGGGCGCCCAGTGGTTCTGGGTGATGGACGACGACGTGCTCGTCATCCCGGAGGGCATTGAGCGCCTGGCCAAGTGGACCGACCGTTACGACGTCATCCAGGGTTCACGCCTGGACTTCGACGGCGGCGCGTTCTTTTGGCAATACCAGCTCATCCTTTCGCTCGGTATCCCCAACCCCATCGCCAAGTGGGACTTGGGCCCCGAGGGCTACCGCGCCATGAACCAGCTGTGCTTTGAAGGCGGCCTGTTCTCTCGCTGCGTAGTCGACAAGATCGGCCTGCCCGATGCGCGCTTTTTCATCTATGGCGACGACGCCTGTTACGGCTATGTCGCCAGCCAGCACTTCCCCGCCGCCGTGGTCGCCGACGTGGTGCTCAAGCGCGCCCGCGCCGTCTCCAACTGGGATATCGCCGGCAAGCGCCAACTCAACTCCACGAGCGACACCAACCGCTACTACATCATGCGCAACCGCGGTTATCTGGCCCGCTACATGCAGATTTACGGCGACTATCACCCCGTCCTGTTCCGTCTGGGCAACGCCGCGACCTTCTGCAAAGAGTTCATCCGCTTGGCTGCGGTCGACAAGTGCTTTAAAACCGGTATCCCAGCGCTGCGCCGCGGCATGAAAGACGCCCGCAAGATCATCAAGGATCCCGACTGGAAGCCCATGCCACCCATGAAGGACGCGGAGTAGCGGGCACACTAACAGTATCGCCCGCCCCTACAGCCGCTGGCACACCGCTGCCACACGCTGTCCGTCAAACCCGAATCCCCAGCGCACGCGGCCGATACCTGGTCGTGGCACGCAAATCGTATCGATGCCGTCGCGCTCTATGTCGAGCAGCGCCTGAACCGCCAACAGCTCCAGACCCAGGGCATCCACCTCGGGGTCATACATCATGTTCACAGTGACAAGCGGTCGCTCGTCGAGCATGCCGAAGGTATCGGCCACATCGAGCGTCCTTCCCGTAGGGAACACCTGGATATCCCAGCGATCCGCCCCGCGCTTTCGATTGGATGACGGATTGGCATAACCCGGCATACCAAAGCAGAGCCCTTGCAACAGTAGGTGGTATAGCAACGGCGAATTCATCTCGACCGCGCCGATTCCCGCATCTCCCAGGATGCGGTCTAGCGCCTGTCTCACCGCGTCCTCGTTCCCGCGACACAACCCGTCACGAAACGCATCGACGTCCCGCACATCCTCGGTAGCGCACTCAAACCATTCAATAATCACGAGACGCAAGGCCTGGCGAAGCTCACCATTGGGCAGACGCAGGGCACGGGGGCGCGAGGTGTTTGTCGGCTCCTCAACCATATCCGTCGTGAGGAAGCCGGACAGGTATAACGCGGTCCAAACATCATCGACGCAAGCATCATTCGACTCGACGGCGCCCAGACAAAGCGGAGCCTCAACGCATCCATGCGGTTCAAGTAAATCGAACAGAGTCGAAAGCCTCTCGAGATTCCAATCGCCAACCGCCCTGCTCAGACTATCAGCGTATCCATACAAATCGGCCCGCACCGGCGGCGTGCAACCGCGGTTCAAGAAATCGATCACGCGCGCCGGACTCGAGCAATAGGTCCTGCCAAACCGATACCCCTCGAGCCATTCACGCGCATCATCCAGGTATTCTTCGCATCCAGCATGGCCTAGTAGAGTCTGAACCTCGTCATCTGAAAAGCCGTACCATCGGTCGCACCGTCCCGAAAGCGGCGTCGACATGCAGTACGAACACCCGCGCAAAGAAAGTGCCGCTTCGGCAGGACCGGGACGCTCCCCCATCAGACACGTCAACCGTAGCGAATGGCCCGCAGTGGCGATGGCATCAAACAGTACGCGCTCGAGCAACTCTGCCGGACAGAAGCCAGAAGCGTCCCTCATGGCAAAACGACTCAACCACGCCGCGTCGTATCCATCAACGAGCAGCACAACCTGTTCGTCGCAAGCCATCTCCAGCATCTCAATGAGAGTGCCAAGCACCGAGTTGACCTCGTCCGCGCTCGCTACGCCACGCGCAACGCGCTCGATGTGGCGCATCTTATCTAGCGGTAAATCCGGAGCCTCCAAAAGCGCCAACAAGCGAGCGCACTCACCCGAAAGAACGTCGCGCACGATGCCGACGACGTTGGCACCGCACCTCGCGGCGCCAGAAAAGTCCAGCGATATCACAGGGTAGCAGGCAGACTCATCCCGATAGCGCTCGCGACCCGCATCCCAAATCTGGGAACCAGCAAACAGGCCCCGATCGACCTGCCCGACGGTAGATCGCTCGAGAAAAGCCTTAAGCATCGACAGGTTCATGCTCTTGCCAAAGCCTTCGGGCCGGCAACACGCCACAACGGAGGCTTCAGCATCCAAGACATCGGCAATAAACATGGTCTTGTCGACCAGCACGCATCGATTTATGGCCTCGGCAAAGTCATGTTCGCCGACCGGTAGCGCCCCGTTACCCGAGCGGTTGATCAGCCTTACGCCATAGCAGGCAGCATCGCCATAAATCGCCTGTTCAGACACCGTAACTTCTCCCTAAAACGCAGCACGATTCCCATTGTATCGAGCAACTCAACCGCAATGATGTCGTCATCAAGACGTTTCGGGCAACGGCAGCAATAAGAACCCCCAATGGGGCATAACTAATCGTTGCACAACAAAACGGGGCCCGATACAGCCGCACCGGACCCCGTCCTAGTTCTTAGATTATCAGGCGACCAGAAACTTACTCCTCGGATCCGTCCTCGCCAGCGGACTTCTTCTGCTGATCAAGCTTGCGCTTGCCACTCACAATGGACGTGGCGCCCAGCGTCGCCAAGCTTGCGCTGGCGAGGCTCGCCATCACGATGAGGTCGCCCGTCTTGGGCATATTGCCACCCGAGACCTTGGTCGTGGTTGTGGTGGTAGTCGTCGTGGCGGTTGTAGTGCTGCCCTTGTCACCGGGCTTCTGCGCATCGGTGTCGGACTGTTTCGCACCCGGACCGGCAGAAGCATCGGCAGCACCGTCGGCATGGGAGCCGGAGCCCTGCCCAGACGTTCCCTCATCAGAAGAAGAGGCGCCGTTAATGCCCGCCATCAAAGACGACCCCAGCATGGAGCCAAGCTGCTCGCCGGCAGAAGGCTTGCTTTCCGTCGAGGAATTGCCAGCATCGGAGCCCTCGCTCGAACCGTCCTCGGAAGCATCGGAGCCAGAACTATTAGAGGAATCAGAACCGTTAGAGGTCCCAGCATCGGCAGAGGAATCGCCAGCGCCGTTGGAAGCGCCCGGATCGGTAGAGCCAGATGTCGTGCCATCCGTAGCACCGTCGGAGCCAGAAGTCGACGAATCGCCAGAAGCAGCGCCGCCAGACGCGGCCCCGCCGTTACCGGCATCATCGCTGCCCGCACCAGTCGAGGGCGCATCCGTAGCGTTATCGTCGCCCGCATCGTTATCGGTACCAGGTTTCGGTACGGCGGGAGCAGCGGGCGGCGTGCTCGGACCGGGCACCGGCGCGGGCGAGGGCTCCACAGGCGTTACCGCGGCAGCCTCGTCCTTGGCAATATAGACCAGACAATCCTTGAGCTCATTACGATAGCGGTTCTTCCAGCCCTCGTGGTACTGGGGCTGGCTTGCATACTTGGTCGCCACGTTATTGACAACGCTGTTGGAAAGCGCCGTCACAAACTCGCGATCGGTCATGTTGTTGGAAAGGTTTGCCCAGCGGAAAAAGTCCTGGCAGCCGCCGGTGCCGCACATATTGGTAATGCTCCACACCATGCCCTTGACGCAATCGGCGCGGCCGGAGATGTCAATGCCCAGAGCGTTCTTAAGCCATGCCTCGGTCACCGCATAGTAGGAGTTGTACGCATAGGCATCCTGCAGCGCCGAGAACTCAGCCGGATCGGTGTTGTAAGCACCCAGGAAGGCATCCTGCGCGATGCGGCCCAGCTCGGTGAGTTGGCCGTTCGCATACATGGGGTTGTTCGCGTTGGAAATCTCGCTGCCGCGATCGATTGCAGCCTTAAGCATGCCGTACTTAGCAGAATCGTAGTTATAGACCTGCTTCATAAACGGAATGAGCGACCAACGGCGGTCGAACTGGTAATAACCCAGCGCGTTGTATCCGTCGCCATACGAAAAACCCTGGTTGTAATTGCCATGGCTCTCGTATTTAGTGAAGTATTTCATCTCGTCAGTCACGTTGACAAACGAAACGCCCTGAACCGACCTCAGCACGCCCGAGAAGGACTGCTGGATGTACAGGCCCTTATCGATATCGGTGGCATCCGAGGCAACGCCCGGCGTGGGCTCCTCGGCTATAGCGGTTGCGGGTGCGGCAACGGCGCCAAGCGAAAGCGCCAGCGTCAGGCCCGCAACAATCGCGGAATGCTTGGGTTGCATACATCCTCCCTGCATTGGTATGGTTAAAGTGCAGTTTGCAAAGATATATCTAGTATTACAGGTCCCCGTTTGTTGCACAACAACCCATCGGTAAACGGCAACAACCCTCCGCGAAATCTTAAGGAAATTAAACAAACTGGTCGTCGGGCGCCAGCAAAAGCTCGCCGTAACGCTCCATCAGCCCGTCTCTCAACTGAGAGAAAGCGGGGATATAGACGTTCAAGATGCGCTGAATCAAATCTTGAGCGAGCTTGTTGTCATAAATATGAACGTTCGTGTTACGGTCTCTGAGCATATCTAGCCAGGCCGCCTCATCAATAAAGTCGTAGAATCGGTAGGACTCCTTCAAGATGGCACGAGGAGACCCCGACGCGGCAAGCGTGGCGCCCTCATACTCGAGTAGACGCTTAAGGAGCTTCCAGCTCAATTCAAATTGAAGATTGAACTTATTGATCAATCCGCTCTGAACAAAATCATTGTTGAGATCCTGATTGGGCGCATCCTCAAGATTCGCCAAGGCGCTGACAAAGTTCTCATACTTTTTCATACAGAATCACACCATCCCTGGCAATTTCATCGAGCAATTGCTGCGATAAGGACTCGTCGAGATTGACCGCGTCTACATCCAAAAGGGTATCAAGATGCTCGTCAACCAGATATGAGAAACGCCTGAAATCCCGACAGCCCGCTACAGCAATATCGATATCGCTCTTAGGCAAGTTGTCACCTCGAGCGCGAGAACCAAACAGCACGACCTTTTCGGCGTCACATTCCCGAGCAAAAACTCCGATTTGCTTGTACACATTGTCGAGAGATGTCATTTGCAGCCCTACAGCTTAATATCAAAGTTCATCTCGGGGACGGCGGCTAGGTCGGCCAGCGTCACGCCGTCGACGTAGTTCTCGATGACGTCGTCCAGGCCGCGCCAAAACTTAACGGTGGAGCACAGATCACTGCGGGTGCAGCTGTTGTCAATGCCATCGCACGCCACCGGAGCCGTGCTGCCCTCGACGGCACGCAGGATGTCGCCGGCACGCACTTCGGCCGGGTCCTTGGCCATCATGTAGCCGCCGCCCTTGCCGCGCACGCTCTTAAGCAGGCCGGCCTTCATAAGCGGACGAACCAGCTGCTCCAGATACTTCTGCGAAATGCGCTCGCGGTCGGCAACCTCGCGCAGGGCAATCTTGCCCTCGGCATCACCAAGCGCTGCAATATAGATCATCAGTCGGAGGGCATACCGGCCCTTTGAAGAGATGAGCATACCTACCCTTCCATAACGCTGGAGACAAGCACTACCGATGAATTTGTCCCACAATCTGAAAAGTCGAGTGGATTAGTCGGGTTTTCCCTTGACTAACGCCGAACCCATAGTAACTTTATTCCGAGAAGATTCCTAGGGTTTAACACACCTATGAGTACACCATATACAGAGAGGGACAGCATGAGTGCAAGTTCGCTGCTTTCCATCGAAGGTCTGACAGCCTCCGTGGACGAGAAGACCATTCTCCACAACGTCAACCTCAACGTCGCCGCCGGCGAGACCCACGTGCTGATGGGGCCCAACGGCGCCGGCAAGTCCACCCTTGGACACCTGGTCATGGGCGACCCCGTCTACACCGTGCAGGGCGGCCGCATCGTCTTTGACGGCCAGGACATCACCGAGCTCACCACCGACAAGCGCTCACGCGCCGGCCTGTACCTGAGCTTCCAGGCCCCGGTCGAGATCCCCGGCGTGCCGCTGTCGAGCTTTTTGCGCGCCAGCATCGCCGGCCGCCCCGGCCTGGAGATGAAGGGCAAGGAGTTCCGCCGTCGCGTCAAGGAGCTCGCGGCCGAGCTCCACATGGATACCGCCTACCTCAACCGCGAGCTGGGCGTGGGCTTCTCGGGGGGCGAAAAAAAGAAGGTCGAGATGCTCCAGCTTCTGCTGCTGCAGCCCAAGCTCGCCATCCTGGACGAAACCGACTCCGGCCTGGACGTCGACGCGCTTTCCACCGTCAGCCACGGCATGGACGCCTACCGCAAGAGCTGCGACGGCTCCATGCTCATCATCACGCACAACACGCGCATCCTGGAGCACCTGGATGTCGACCGCGTCCACGTTATGGTCAAGGGCCATATCGTGCGCGAGGACGATGCCTCGCTGATTCCTTGGATCGACAAGAATGGCTTTGAGAGCTTCGAGCGCGAAGCCGCCGAGCAGCGCGCCCAGGCCGAGGCCGCCGCTGCCGGGCAACAGGCGTAAAGGGGCGATGCAATGACCAAGAACCGCACCGAGGTTGCGGACATCGACCGCAGCCTCTACGACTTCACCTATGGCGAGGAGGGTTTCGAGCGCCTCGACGCCGGCATCACGCCCGACATCGTGCGCGAGATCAGCGCCAAGAAGGACGAGCCGCAGTGGATGCTCGACCTGCGCCTCAAGTCCCTCGAGATCTTTAACCGTTTCCCGGATCCGACGTGGGGTCCCTCCATCGAGGGCCTGGACATGGACAACATCGTCACCTACGTCAAGCCCAACACCGACCAAAGGCATGACTGGGAGTCGGTGCCCGACGACATCAAGAACACCTTTGAGCGCCTGGGTATCCCCGAGGCCGAGCGCAGCTACCTGGCAGGCGTCGGCGCGCAGTACGACTCTGAGCTCGTCTACCACAACATGCAGGACACCGCGTCCAAGATGGGTATCGTCTACTCCGGCATCGAGGAGGCCCTGCACGATCCGCAGTGGGAGCCGCTCATCCACGAGAAGTTTATGACGCTCATCCCGCCCACCGACCACAAGTTTGCGGCCCTGCACGGCGCCGTGTGGTCGGGTGGCTCGTTTGTCTACGTGCCCAAGGGCACCAAGCTCGACTTCCCGCTGCAGAGTTACTTCCGCCTTAACGCCAAGGGCGCCGGCCAGTTTGAGCACACGCTCATCATCGTCGAGGACGACGCCGATCTGCACTTTATCGAGGGCTGCTCCGCGCCCAAGTACAACGTGGCCAACCTCCATGCCGGTGCCGTCGAGCTCTTTGTGGGCAAGCGCGCACACCTGCGCTACTCGACCATCGAAAACTGGTCCAAAAACATGTACAACCTCAACACCAAGCGTGCGCGCGTGGACGAGGACGGCGACATCGAGTGGATCAGTGGCTCCTTCGGCAGCCACGTGGGCTATCTCTACCCTATGAGCGTGCTCAACGGCCGCCGCGCTCGCTCGAGCTTTACCGGCATCACCTTTGCCGGCGCCGGCCAGAACCTCGACACCGGCTGCAAAGTCGTGCTCAACGCGCCCGAGACCTCGGCGACCGTCGAGACCAAGGGCATCTCCAAAAGCGGCGGCATCCAGACCTTCCGTAGCTCTATCGTGGCCACGCCCAAGGCCGAGGGCTCCAAGGCAACCGTGAGCTGCCAGTCGCTGATGCTCGACGACCAAAGCCGCTCCGATACCATCCCCGCCATGGACATTCGCGCCAAGAATGTCGATATCGGCCACGAGGCCACCATCGGCCGCATCGGCGACGACAAGGTGTTCTACCTGATGAGCCGCGGCATCTCGGAGGAAGAGGCCCGCACCATGATCGTCAACGGCTTTGCCAACCCGGTCTCCAAAGAGCTGCCGCTTGAGTACGCCGTCGAGATGAACAACCTGATTAAGCTCGAGATGGAAGGAGCGATCGGATAATGAACCGAGAAACCGCTATGCCGAACGCATTTACGTCATCCGAGCTTCTGCAGTGCGGCGTATCGGGAGCGACGAGCCCGACGACGCGTACTAAAGGTACGCGAGGAGGGTCGGAGCCCCGAGACGGCGTGCTGCAGGAGATCGGGGGCGTGAATGCGATGCCCGCGGCAACCTGGGGCTGGCTCAAGATGAACCAGACCAAGCTCGAGCTTTCGGACGAACTTGCCGCCGCTCCCGCCGAGGCCGTTGAGGTTGAGGGCTTGGACGAGCAGTTTACCGGCTCGGCCGACGCCTTCGACGCAGCCATGGACGCCATGGCCGAGCGCTTCCCCGAGCGCCGAGCCGCCGCCCCCGGCGACGCCGCCGATCGTGCCCGCATCACGCCCGAGACCGAGCTCGACGTGCCCGCCACCTCCGTCTACCAGGCCGGCACCATCAAGCTCGAGGAGGAACTCTCCCCCGCCGAGGCCTTCGAAACCGGCATGGGTGAGGCCGCCTACACCTATCTGGCAGATCACGCCACTAAGCGCATCGTCATCGACGTACCCGCATACCAGCACGTCACAGCTACCGTGCGCGTGAGTGGCGTCGACACAGCAGCTGCGATTGCCGCCATCGACGTCGTCGCCCGCCCGCAGGCAACGCTCGATCTGCATATTGCCCTGGACTCCCCCGTTGCCGGCGAGGGCGTCGTGGGCTCCGTGCTGCGCGTGTGCGCTCACGAGTACGCCACCGTCAACGTGACCTGCACGCAGACGCTCGACGACAGCTGGATCGCGCTCGACGACACCGGCCTGTTCCTGGACGAGGGCGCACGCGTCAACGTACAGCACACCGTCCTGGGTGCCAGTGCCAGCGCCACCGGCCTTGCCGGCGACCTGCTGGGCGACACCGCCAAGGTCACCATCGATACTGACTACCTGGGTGCCCGCGAGCAGATGCGCGACTTTAACTACGAGCTGCGCCACCGCGGCCGCAAGACCGAGTGCGAGATCGACGCCAACGGCGTGCTGACCGGCACGTCTAAGAAGGTCTACCGCGGCACCATCGACCTCGTGCACGGCTGCAAGGGTGCAACCGGCACCGAGCGCGAGACGGTGCTTTTGGCCAACAAGGGCGTCGACAACAAGACCGTCCCCGTCATCCTGTGCGACGAGGACGACGTCGCCGGCAACCACGGCGCCACCATCGGCCATGTCCGCGACGAGCAGCTGTTCTACCTCGCCTGCCGCGGCCTTGACCAAAACGCCGCCGAGGATCTGTTCATCCGCGCCAAGCTGGAGGACGCCGCGCTTTCCGCCACCGATGAGCGCACCCGCGCCGCCGTCGTCCGCCTGGGCAACAACCTGATCGATAACTTTGAAGAGGAGCTCGCATGATCGATACCGAGCACGTTAAATGCGATACCTGCACCGCCCCCGAGCCCATGGAACTCGACGCCAGCGACGAGGCTTCGCGCGGCTGGCCCACCGTGGACATCGAGACCAACCCCTACAAGTGCCAGTTCCCGCTGTTCCAGCAGCATCCCGAGATCGCCTTCCTCGATAGCGCCGCCACCGCGCAGCGCCCCGCTTGCGTGCTCGACGCCGAGCGCGATTTCTACCAGCGCATGAACGCCAACCCGCTTCGCGGCCTGTATTCGCTGTCCGTCGAGGCCACCGATGCCATTGCCAAGGTCCGCCAGCAGATCGCCGACCTCATCGGCGCCTCCCAGGCCAACGAGGTCGTCTTCACCCGCAACACGAGCGAGTCGCTCAACCTGGTCGCCAAGAGCTTTGCGCACACGGTGCTGGAGCCGGGCGACGAAGTCGTCATCACCATCATGGAGCACCATTCCAACCTGATCCCGTGGCAGCAGGTCTGCCGCGAGACCGGCGCCAAACTCGTCTACCTCTACCCCACCAAGACCGGCCAGCTCACCACCGAAGAGGTTCTGGCCAAGGTGGGCCCCAAGACCAAGATTTTGGCCGTGGGTCAGGTCTCCAACGTGCTGGGCGTCGAGAACCCAGTCAAGAACCTCGGCAAGCTCGTGCACAAGTACGGCGGCTACCTGGTCGTCGACGGCGCGCAGTCGCTGCCGCACATGCCGGTCAACGTGGCCAACCTGGGTGCCGACTTCTTCGCCTTTAGCGCGCACAAGGCCATGGGCCCCATGGGCATCGGCGTGCTGTGGGGCAAGATGGACCTGCTCAACGCCATGCCGCCCATGCTCACCGGCGGCGAGATGATCGATTCGGTCACCGAGCAGGACGCCGTCTGGGCCCCCGTCCCCGAGAAGTTCGAGGCCGGCACGCAGGACGCCGCCGGCATCTTCGCCACGGGCGCTGCTCTCGACTACCTCGTCAACACGGTTGGCTATGAAAACATCCAGGCACGCGAGCAGGCACTCGTCCACTACCTGATGGGCGAGCTCATGCAGCTCGACTTTGTCCAGATTATCGGCTCCATCTACTGGGACAACCACCACGGCGTCGTGAGCTTTAACGTCAAGGGTGTCCACCCGCACGACGTCGCGAGCATCATGGATATGGATGGCGTGTGCATCCGCGCCGGCCACCACTGCGCCCAGCCGCTGCTCACCTGGCTGGGCGTCGAAAACCTTGCCTGCTGCCGCGCCAGCGTGGCCTTCTACAACGACAAGGCCGACATCGACAAGTTCATCGCCGGACTGCATCACGTTTGGAGCACGTTCAATGGGTAATCTGTACACCTCCACCACGTTTATGGAGCACAACTCGCACCCCGACTATAAGTACGAGATGGACGCTCCCACGCTTGAGCACGAAGGCATCAACCCCAGCTGCGGCGACGAGCTCACCTTGCAGCTACGCGTCGAGGACGGCGTTGTCGAGGAGGCCTCGTTTACCGGCCACGGCTGCGCCATCAGCCAGGCCAGCGCCGATATCATGGCCGATCTCATCACCGGCGAGTCGGTCGAGGAAGCGCGTCGCTTGGCAGGACTCTTCCTCGCCATGATCCGCGGCGAGCAGCTCTCCGAGGCAGACCTGGAAGACTTGGACGAGGCCGCCCAGCTCCAGGACATCTCGCACATGCCCGCCCGCGTCAAGTGCGCCGAGCTCGCCTGGCGCACCCTCGACGGCATGCTCGAGGGACGAAATAATCAGTAGTATTTGTCCCAAATCTTAAGAATTTTATTGGCCGAATCGCTTGACAAGAGCGGTTCGGTCATTTTCTATTCCGACCCCTCAGCCTGAGCCTTCATCCGCGCATAAGCGCGCACAATACGAGAGACGGTGCTCTTGCTGATTCCCGTATACCGCTCTATCTCGCGCACCGTGTAGCTGCCATCATGCAGAGCGAAAATGATTTCGTCTCGCCGCAAGGATGCAACGGTCTTGAGCTCATTGAGCGGAACCCCGAGGCTCTTCGCCAACTTGTCGGCAAAGGCGTGTCGCTCCCACTCCGTTTCTTTCAGATCGGACATCCCTGGCTCGCCGCCGTCGGGCGTCGAAAGCGAACAGGCAATAAAGGCCTTGGCAGAACCAAAGAGCTCAAGCACGCAAGAAGGATCGGAAAATCCCCTCGTCATATCGTTGTCATAGGCCCGTAGATACTCGGCAAAGCTGCTCCAGGGATAACGCTCGATGAGGCTAACGCCCGCCTCCTGCGGATCGGCGTGTACGGAGCGAATAGCCTCCATCACCTGCCAGTCGGTATCGAGCGAGCGCCGGTCAAAACGGTTCTGGAACAGATGGCCTGTGCGCCCCGTGCGTTTATTGAACCGCCGCGCATACGTCAACAGCAGCCGCTGCATGACTGCGCTCATTTCGTCCTCGTAATCCAAAAGCACCAGATCCACGTGGTCGTCCATGAGACACCAAGCGATAGTCGTTGCGCCTGCCTCCCGGCAGCAGTCGCTCATCAGTTCCAAAAATTCCCAGCGGTCGTCATCGGTCTCAAAGATCAGCTGCTTGTCCATACCGCGGGCACAGACATAGTAAAAGCCGGTAACCGTTCTCCAAACACGCTGCATGGCGCTCCCTTCACCGGGATCTGCTTGCCATCCAATACAGCACGATTGAAGCGTGCCCTCAAAACATTCACGCAAAACAATACACTCGCGCGGTCAAAGGCGGTAAACAGGCGGCGAACGGCACCGCAACACAGGTCAGACGATGCGACGTTTCCGCAAGATGACCAAAAGCGACAAAAAAATGGACACACGCTTCTGATAAATAAATCCCATTTAAATCGTTTCAATAAAAACTTCCGCGCTTCTCGCTACGAAAACTGAGCCGTTCGCCGAATATTCCGTGCATTTCGCGGTATTATAGGGGCTGCATGTCATGTCCCTTTCAAAGGGTCGCCCGGCAATCGCCAGCCACGACCCCCAGACGGGACGCCAACACGATAGAGAGGAGAGGCATGCAGTACTCACAGGAAGTGGAGAACATGTGCCCCGTTGCCAAGGGTGCATACCACGGCCCCGCACCCATTCCCGAGGAGGGCAAGTGGGTCCAGGCTAAGGAGATTTCCGACATCTCCGGTCTTACGCACGGTGTGGGTTGGTGCGCACCTCAGCAGGGCGCCTGCAAGCTCACGCTGAACGTCAAGGACGGCATCATTGAGGAGGCCCTCGTTGAGACCATCGGCTGCTCGGGTATGACTCACTCTGCCGCTATGGCTTCCGAGATCCTTCCCGGTAAGACCATCCTCGAGGCCCTCAACACCGACCTCGTCTGCGACGCCATCAACGTTGCTATGCGCGAGATCTTCCTGCAGATCGTTTACGGCCGCAGCCAGACCGCGTTCTCCGAGGGCGGCCTGCCCGTGGGCGCCTCCCTCGACGACCTCGGCAAGGGTCTTCGCTCTCAGGTCGGCACCATGTTCGGCACCAAGGCCAAGGGCGCGCGTTACCTCGAGCTCGCTCAGGGCTACGTCACCCGCATGGCTCTCAACGACAAGAACGAGATCATCGCATTCGAGTTCCTGAACCTCGGCAAGTTCACCGACGCCGTCAAGGCCGGCAAGACCCCCGAGGAGGCCATCGCTGGCGCTATGGGCCACTATGGTCAGTGGGAGAACGCTGCCAAGTACATCGACCCGCGCACCGACGAGGAGACTCACTCCGTCGCCAGCGTGTTCCCGGTTCACGAGTAGAAAGGGAGGGAAATAACTATGACTGTTACGTTCGAAGGTTACGAGCGCCGCGCTGACAAGATCAACAAGTGCCTCGCCGACAACGGCATCGCCTCCCTCGAGGAAGCTCTGCAGATCTGCACCGACAAGGGCTTCAACCCGCGTGAGATCGTCAACAACACCCAGTCCATCGCCTTCCAGAACGCCGAGTGGGCCTACACCCTCGGTTGCGCTCTCGCTGTCAAGCGTGGCGCCAAGTCCGCTTCTGAGGCTGCCGCCATCATCGGCGAGGGCATCCAGGCCTTCACCGTTCCCGGCTCCGTCGCCGAGGACCGCAAGGTCGGTCTGGGCCACGGCAACCTGGGCGCTATGCTGCTCTCCGACGACACCGAGTGCTTCGCCTTCCTGGCCGGCCACGAGTCCTTCGCTGCCGCCGAGGGCGCTATCGGTCTGGCTCTGAACGCCAACAAGGCTCGCAAGAAGCCGCTGCGCGTCATCCTCAACGGTCTGGGCAAGGACGCTGCTCAGATCATCGCCCGCATCAACGGCTTCACCTACGTGAAGACCCAGTTCGACTACTTCACGAGCGAGCTCAAGGTCGTCGAGACCATCCCCTACTCCGATGGTCCCCGCGCTGCCGTCAACTGCTACGGCGCCGACGACGTCCGCGAGGGCGTTGCCATCATGTGGCACGAGAACGTCGACATCTCGATCACCGGTAACTCCACCAACCCCACGCGCTTCCAGCACCCCGTCGCTGGCACCTACAAGAAGGAGCGCCTCGAGGCTGGCAAGAAGTACTTCTCCGTCGCTTCTGGTGGCGGCACTGGCCGTACCCTGCACCCGGACAACATGGGCGCCGGCCCTGCCTCTTACGGCATGACCGACACCATGGGCCGTATGCACTCCGACGCCCAGTTCGCCGGTTCTTCCTCCGTGCCTGCGCACGTCGACATGATGGGTCTCATCGGCATGGGCAACAACCCCATGGTCGGTGCCACCGTCGCCTGCGCTGTCGCCGTCGAGGAGGCCCTCAAGGCCTAATCGCGCCCGCGCGATGCTCATATAGTTGAGCTTTGGAGCCGCTATCCACCCGGGTAGCGGCTCTTTTTTATCCCTCCCTCAGTTGCGGTGAAATAGTTCCTAAACAGCCGCCCCATCCTTCCAAACAGGAACTATTCCACCGCAACTTCTTAGCGGCATGAAAGTATCGGTAACGCCCACCTGCCATATTTGCCCTTTACCGATTTACCGAGTCTTTGCGGCCCCATTACCGATCACCCGTGCGACAATGCGCCGGACGAGAAAGGAATCCGATGGAATCGACTGATGTACTGGTAATTGGATCTGGCATTGCGGGCCTTTGCGCCGCCATAGAAGCAGCACGCGCGGGCGCAACCGTCACTGTGGCAAGCGCCGGCAAGACTATGAGTGGATCGAGCTTCTTCCCCGGAACCTGGGGCCTGGGGCTTATCGGACCCGTTAACGAAGACGACGAACAAGACCTCATCGACACCATCCAGGCCGTCGGCGGCGGCGTTGCCGACCCCGAGCTCGTCCAGACGTTCGTCCACGGCATTCCTCAGACAATTGACTGGCTCGAGCAAGACCTGGGCGTTGAACTCCAGCGTCCGCAACGCGCTGAGAGCGCTCAGCAAAAGCAGTTTATCCCCTGCTTTGACCACAAGATGCGCATGTGGCGCGGCCTCACCCGCAAGCCCCTTGAGGACGCTCTGACAACCCGGATCGAGTCGCTCGGCATTCGCTTGCTCCCCCGCCATGAGCTTATCGACCTTGTTGAGGACACGAACGGCAGAATCACCGGAACCGTGCTCTACGACCTCACCGAAGATCGAATTGTGCCCTTTGCTGCCAAGGCCACGATCATTGCAGCCGGTGGCACAGGCGGCCTGTTCGAGCGCAGCCTTACGTCGGCTGATGTGCTCAGCTCCTCGCAGGCCATCGCACTGGCGCACGGCGCATCGCTTACTAATATAGAGTTCATGCAGATGATGCCCGGCTTCATCGAGCCCAGACGAAACCTTGTCTTTAACGAAAAGACCTGGCGCTACGTGCATGTAGACCAGCCGGTCGATATCGCCGACGATAAACTCAAGGATCTGCTCGAGCAGCGCTCTGGATATGGTCCCTTCACGTCACGCTTGGCATCCCGCGCTATCGATCTCGTCATCGATCAGGCAGGTCCCGAAGGCCTGGCACTCCACTACGACTTACCCCGCGAGGATGTCCCAGAGTTTGTGCAGACCTTTGCCACCTGGCTGCAAGACGAGCACGGCATCGCCCCGACTGACGGGATGCGCGTTTCGATGTACGCCCACGCCGCTAATGGCGGTATCAGGATTGATAAGACAGCTGCGACCGGCGTTGCGGGTCTCTATGCCTGCGGCGAGGCTACAGGCGGCATGCACGGCGCCGACCGCATCGGCGGTCTGTCGAGCGCCAACGCTATCGTGTTCGGACGCATCGCAGGCGCATCGGCAGCCCTTGCAGCACAGAAAGAACCTGAGGGAGCCCTGAAGGTGGATATCACCCTCCCCCAGTACGGCATTGCCACAACAGAAGCCGGACGCCTGACACACAGCCTTAAGCACACGATGAGCACCTATTGCATGATCAACAGGACCGAAGCGGGTCTATCCAAGGCGCTGCAGGAGCTTGAAAGCCTGCAAGACAAGGCCATGGCGCTGAGCAAGCCGCATGCCAATGACAGCGAGATCGCAGCCCTCGCCCGCCTACAGTCGCAGATTCAGCTGGCAACGGAGATGGCCAAAGCCATGCGCAAGCGGACTGAAAGCTTAGGTTCGCACTATCGAGCGGATTAAACTGGACACCTATCTAAAGCAGAATACACTAATCGATATCTATGGGCCCTGTGAGCTCGAAGTGGCACGGGGCCCATTCGTGTCCGCACGGCAGCGTATCCTTATTCTGAATACAGAGCGGGCAAAGTCCGCATAGACAATAGACCAGTGAGGAGGAGATATGGACAGTAGAGATATCGAGAAGTGGCGTGTCGAACTTGATAGCTACGCCCATGTAGAAGACGGCGTTGAGTATTGGCTCGCACGCGATTTAATGGATCCCCTCGGATACACCCAATGGCGTAATTTTGAGACTGCGGTTAAGAGATCCATGGCATCGTGTGACACCAATAAAATGCCTGTTGCCTCCCATTTTGCTGAGGCCAGCAAAATGGTAGATGCCGGCATCGCCAAACGAGCCGTAAAAGACTACAAGCTGACACGCTACGCATGCTATTTAATCGCCCAAAACGGAGACCCAAACAAGCCGGAGATCGCGCTCGCACAGGCGTACTTTGCCGTGCAGACGCGCCGGTTTTACCATCCCCCCATGGCAGGCTTGACTTGCAAAGCGTCTGTGCCCTTTCGGGTTCGACCCCATGCAAGGTCAACAAAAAAGCGACCAGTCGAAACCAGTCGCTTTAACATGCTTTGGTGGGCCGTCAGGGGGTCAGCCTGCTGTGCAGGCGGCCGCTGCGGCGCTTCGCGCCTTGCGCGCTGCGCTGGTAAATGCTTACGCATTTCCTCAGCTCCGCGCCCTTTCGGGTTCGACCCCATGCGAGGTCAACAAAAAAGACGGTCAACGTTCATTGACCGTCTTAACATACTTTGGTGGGCCGTCAGGGGGTCGAACCCTGGACCTTGGGATTAAGAGTCCCCTGCTCTACCAACTGAGCTAACGACCCAAAGCTAAAGTCCGTAGTGGCGGACTTTAGATGAGATATCGTGTGGTGGGCCGTCAGGGGGTCGAACCCTGGACCTTGGGATTAAGAGTCCCCTGCTCTACCAACTGAGCTAACGACCCGATATCAACACAAAGCAAGAACTGGGGTGGGTAAAGGGACTCGAACCCTCGACCTACGGGACCACAACCCGTCGCTCTAGCCAACTGAGCTACACCCACCGTGTCCTGTGCGCTTCGCGCTCGACTATTATTGCAAGGAACGCCACGCGATGCAAGCCCCAATTTTCAAGAATTTTGAAAAGAGTTTTTCGAGCGTGTTTCGAGCAATTCCCACCGGTTTCATAGGAGTAAACTTGCCCCACTGCAAATGCTCGAAAGGACAAGCATGAAAGAACTCTCCAACCGTACGGCGACATTTACCGATTCGGTCATCCGCCGCATGACGCGCATCTCCAATAAGTACGGCGCCGTCAATCTCTCACAGGGCTTCCCCGACTTCGATCCTCCGGCGCGGCTGCTCGAGAGCCTCAGCACCATCGCGACCGACCCCAAGCCGCTCTATCACCAGTACTCCATCACTTGGGGCTCCCAGGCCATGCGCGAGGCGCTCGCGGCCAAGCAGGAGCACTTTATGGGCATGCCGATCAACCCCAACGAGAACATCGTAGTCACATGCGGCTCCACCGAGGCCATGATGGCCGCCATGATGACGGTTACGAACCCCGGAGACAAGGTCGTCATCTTCTCGCCGTTCTACGAGAACTACGGTGCCGACACGATTCTCTCGGGCGCTGAGCCCATCTATGTGCCGCTCAACCCGCCCACGTTCGACTTCGATCGCGAGATCCTCGAGGCGGCCTTCCGCGACAATGAGCCCAAGGCAATCGTCCTATGCAACCCGTCCAACCCCTGCGGCAAGGTCTTTACGCGCGAGGAGCTCACTTTTATCGCCGACCTGTGCAAAAAGTACGACGCCTACTGCATCACTGACGAGGTCTACGAGCACATCGTCTATGCGCCCCACGAGCATGTCTATATGGCCACGCTGCCCGGCATGTTCGAGCGCACCATCAGCTGCAGCTCGCTGTCCAAGACCTACTCCATCACCGGTTGGCGCCTGGGCTACACCATCGCCCCGGCCGAGATTACCGAGCGCATCAAGAAGGTCCACGACTTCCTCACCGTGGGTGCCGCCGCTCCCCTGCAGGAAGCCGTCGTGACCGCCCTCAACTTCGACGACAGCTATTACGATGAGGTCCTCGACCTCTACACCGCCAAGCGCGACCTGTTCTGTCAGGGACTCGACAGCATCGGCCTTGAACATAACGTGCCGCAGGGCGCCTACTACGTTATGATGGACATCTCTGAGTTTGGCTACGACAGCGACCTCGACTTCTGCGAGGATCTCGCTTCCAAGGTTGGCGTGGGCGCCGTGCCGGGCTCAAGCTTCTTCCGCGAGCCCGTCAACCACCTGATCCGTTTCCACTTTGCCAAGCGAGACGAAACGCTCGACGCCGCGCTCGAGAACCTCAAGTCCTTGCGTGATAAAATCAAGCCGCGCGAGTAAGGACGGCCGGGCAGCTAAAGTAACCAAAGAAGCCTCGCACCGCTCGCCGCGTTGCGAGGCTTCTTTTTATAGCGCTTTCTTAAATGGTTTAGAGCACTATACTTTAGTCACCGAGCAACTCGTCCCAGAGAGAAATACTATGCCAGAGCAGCAGCTTATCGGAGCGCTCGAGGCCGGCGGCACCAAGATGGTCTGCGCAACGGGCTATGCAGACGGTACGGTCTTGGAGCGTGAGCGGATCGCGACCACGACCCCGCAGGAGACCGTTGAGACCGTCAACGCATGGTTTGCCGACAAGGGCATCGCCGCGCTGGGCATCGGCGCCTTTGGTCCCACCGCAGTCAACCCTGCCTCGCCCCAATACGGCAAGATCCTGGAGACGCCCAAAACGGCATGGCGCTACTTTGACCTGCTGGGCACTGTCCAAAACGAGCTCAATATCCCCTGCGGCTACGACACCGACGTCAACGTCGCCTGCCTGGGCGAGGTCACGTTTGGTTGCGCCCAGGGCCTTACCGACGTGGTATACCTGACCATCGGCACCGGCGTGGGTGCCGGCGTGCTCTCGGGCGGCCAGCTCGTGCACGGCATGATGCACCCCGAGGCCGGTCACATCTTGGTCACGCGCGACCCGCGCGACACCATCGGCGAGCACAGCGCTTGCCCCTTCCACGACAACTGTCTCGAGGGCCTCATCGCCGGCCCCGGCGTCAAAAAGCGCTGGGATGGCAAGAGCGCCGGAGACATGGCAGACGATCCAGAGGCTATGGACCTGCTCGCCGGCTATCTGGCGCAGGCGCTCACGACCTACATCCTGTGCTATGCGCCGCAGAAGATCGTCATCGGCGGCGGCGTGGCCGATCACACCCCCATCGTGCCGCTTGCGCGCAAAAAGTGCACCAAGATGCTCAACGGCTACATCGTCACGCCCGAGGTCAACGACATCGATAACTACATCGTCAACAACAGCCTCGAGGGCAAGCAGGGCATCATGGGCTGCCTGGCCCTGGGCGCACAGGCGCTTCAGTAACAGACGCACCCACAGGGCGCAGCGCACCCACCAGATACAACCTACGGAACGACGCCGCCACGCCCCGTAAAAGCTCCCAAACAAAGAAAGGCCGCCTTGGGCAAACAATGTGTCCTAGGCGGCCTTTTTCGCACATATGAGCGATCGTAGAAGATATCGAAGCACAGCGCCCGTCACCGCTCCGCAGCAGTCGATCATCACGTCGGTGATCATGCCGGCGCGACCGGGCACAAAGAGCTGAATCGTCTCGTCAATCGAGGGAATAAGCAGTAGGAAAACCGCCGTGGGAAGCAGCGCGTCAAAGGTGCGACGGCCCTCGATATCGAAAGCGTGTGTCGCCAGAATGCCGAGCACCATGTACTCGGTAAAATGCGCGCACTTGCGAACGACGAAGTTGGTCACCCACTCATACGGAAGCCCCACGCCGTGCAGAAGGCCGCGAACGGCCTCCATAATCGACAAGCTCAATGAACCGGACCCCGTACCGGGAACCATCGAATTACCCCAGATGAGCAGCGCCATCAGGCAGGTCGCGACTGCCCATTTTCGATCGAGTTTAAGCATGTAGAAGTTATGCCTCCGCACGGAGCGGCTCAAAGCTGGCGGTGCCACCCTCGATAACACTCAGATAGGCACGGCCCGTGCGCCTCACCGCTGCAGACTGCAGGCGGTCGATCTCCTCCTCGAGAATCTGGTTGACGCGCTCGTGACGACGGTTCTCCATGATGCCAGCAGCGATGGCCTCGGCACGCTCGATACCTTCGCGCGAGATGCGGGCGGTATCCTCGGGGAACACGGCGCTGTGGCGACCAACGTAAGCGGGGGCAGCGGGCTGAGGAGCAGGCGTAAAGACCGGAGCGGCAACGGGAGCGGGCTCGAGGACCTCGTCCAAAATTGCGGCAGCGGCCGCCCACATGTCCTCATGGCCCGAATAATCGGCCATGGGGACATCTTCCTCGGGAGTCGCATCGACAGGCTCGTCGACCGCGACGGACGAAGGCGCGGAGGCCGGAGCATCGACCGGGGCATCGGCCACATACGCCATGTCGTTCGAGATGACCGGCTCGTCAAGGTCATCGAGATCGATAGCCGCAGCGGAGGCGTCGTTGATGATCGGCATGTTGGCAAGGTTCGCGTTGTACGGCACCGCCTCCGCCGCCTGCCGCTGTGCAGGAGCGCCCCACAGCGAGCTTTCGGCAGCGCGGCGGGCGGTAATAGTCTCCTCGTCGACGGCCAGCGGCTCGTCGGCGTAGGAGTCAACGGCGGTGGCGGCAGCCGGAGTCACGGGCACGGCAGTGTCATACGTAACGGATTGAGCCGCGGCGGCGTTGTTGGCGGCGTTAGCCACGAGCGCCACAAAGGCGGCCGTGCTGCCCGCAGGGGCGGCATGAGAGCCCGAGACGGCGCGCGCAGCGGCAGCGATGTCATCGCGGTTATAGGAGCCGATCTTACCGCCGTAGGTAAGCTCGTCGATGGCGACCTGGTACACATCGCGCGAGCGCGCGGGATCGCAGCTGACCGGCGAATCATCGTCGAGCATGCCGTCGATCATGGACCAGGCATCGGCCTCGCTCATGGCATCCGCGGCGCGAGCGATGGTGGGGACGCCGTCGTCCGTATGAAGGCGCTGGAAAGCACCGGTCAAGCCGGAGAAAACCGAAGAGGGCTGCGCGGCGTTTGCCGGAACGGCAGGAGCCGCAGCAGCAACGCCCTGAGGGGCAGCCCACTGCTGTTGGGCGGGCATCGAGGCGGTCTGGGACTCATTTTGATGCTCGTTGACGTTCGCAGCGCCACCCATGGCATCGGGCTGGAACAGGCGCTCGGCATGCTGCGCGCGATATTCAGAAATGCCGAGCGAGGCGGCATAGATACCAACACCCGCCACCGCACCCACGGCAAAGGGAACAGCGCCCGCGACGACCGTCTCGTTCACCGACGAAAACGGCAGCGTGGCAGCATACATCACCACGGGAGCGGCAAGGCCGATTCCGCAGGAAAGTCCAGCAAGGACTACTCGTTGTGTTGCATCAGAAGAAGCCATGAGCTCTCCCCATCTTCCAGCACCCAGATCGCATCATTCAGTTGGCTGCGCGAGAGAAGATGAAGCGGGGCTATGCCCCAAAGCAACGGTAAATGGTTCGTTTCATCTGCGTTTTCCGTCGCGAAGCTTAACAGCTATTATGCGAAACCCCCTTGGGGATTGCAAGCGACGAAGCGGGATTGAAACGGGAAAATCGCTGCTTGCCGGTCGTGAGGTCAATAATCGTAGGCGAGCGGCTATACGAAAAGGGCCAGGATCTAAACCCCCGGCCCTTCTGGCATGTCTATGGTTGTTGGCGCATGCAGCGGACGGCCTAGAACGTCTGCTCGTAATCGCTGTGCTTTTTTGCCGAACGCACCAGGAACTCCTGGTTGGTATTGGTGCCCTTGAGACCCTTGATAAACGACGCGGCCGCGCGCTCGGTATTGTTCATGCCAGCGAGGATACGGCGCAGACCAAAAACAAACGGGCGCATCTGCTCGTCGACCAGCAGGTCCTCGTTGCGTGTGCCCGAGGCAACGGGATCGATGGCCGGGAAGATACGGCGGTCGGCCAGATCGCGGTCGAGCTTGAGCTCCATGTTGCCGGTACCCTTGAACTCCTCAAAGATGACCTCGTCCATCTTGGAGCCGGTATCGATGAGGGCGGAAGCCAGGATGGTGAGCGATCCGCCGTTCTCGATGTTGCGGGCAGCGCCCAAGAAACGCTTGGGCGGATACAGGGCCGCCGAATCGACGCCGCCCGACAGGATACGGCCCGAGGCGGGAGCGGCCAGGTTGTAGGCGCGGGCAAGGCGCGTGATGGAGTCGAGCACCACCACGACGTCGCCACCCAGCTCCACGATGCGCTTGGCACGCTCGATCACGAGCTCTGCCACGCGGGTATGGTTTTCGGCGGGCATATCGAAGGTCGAGGCCACGACCTCGCCCTTGATGGAGCGCTGCATGTCAGTGACCTCTTCGGGGCGCTCGTCGACGAGCAGGCAGATGAGGTGTACCTCGGGATTGTTGATCGAGATAGACTGGCAAATCTTCTTGAGGATCGTGGTCTTGCCGGCTTTTGGCGGTGACACGATCAGGCCGCGCTGGCCCTTGCCGATCGGCGATACGATATCGATGGCGCGACCGGTGATCGAATCCTTGCCGTGCTCCATACGCAGAGGCTCATTGGGATAGACCGGGGTAAGGTCGCCAAACTTGGGGCGGTTACGTGCCTGCTCGGGATCAATGCCGTTGACGGTCGTGATCTTGGCGAGGCCGGCGCGCTTGTCGCCGCCGCGCGAAGGACGCAGCGAGCCCTCGATCACATCACCCGTACGCAGGCGTGCGGAGCGGATGAGATATGCAGGCACGAAGGCGTCGTCGCTGGACTTCATGTAGCCGTGGGCGTGGATGATGCCGGAGCTATCCGGGCGAATCTGCAGAATGCCCTTGATATCGCGGAAGCCCTCGGCCTTCGCAGCGGTGGTGTAGATTTCCTCGACGAGCTCGGCCTTCTTCTTGCCGGTCGTCTCGATCTCGAACTCCTTGGCCTTTTCGCGCAGCTCGGCGACCTTCATGGCCGCGAGTTCCTCGCGCGAAAGCGTGGGCTCGGTCGGAGCGGCATTGCGCTCCTTGTTGCGCTGCTTGCGATCGCGCTGACGGTTGCGGCGGTCGTTGTTGCGGTCGTCCTTGCGCTCATTGCGCTCGTCGTTGCGCTTGTGCTGACGGCGGGTGGGGCGGGCGCCGTCTTCGGCCTCGGCGGGCGCGGCACCATCGGTTGCGGCGGCGTCGGCATTGGCCGCAGCGACGTCATTGGCCTCGACGCCGGCATCGACCTGCGCTTCGACATCAGCCTGCTGCTCGGACGCCTTGGCCTTAGCGGACTTCTTACGGGCGCGCTTGGGCTTCTCGGACGCAGGCTGTTCGACGTCCTGGGGCTCAGCGGCATCAGTCGATGCATCGGCGGTCGTCTCGTCGGAATCCTCGGACGTACCCTTCTTGGCAGCCTTAGCCTTGGACGTGTGCTTAACAGCAGTGCGACGACTACGACCGGGACGGACATCAGCGGGCTCGACATCGCCGAGAGCAGCCTCGGAAGTCGTAACATCCTGGACGGGTGCATCTGCAGCGGTTGCAGACTCGGCGGTCGCCGCAGCATCCCGAGCAGCTGCTGCAGCGGCAGCAGCCTTCTCGGCCTCGACGAAGGCCTTGGGCTTGCGGCCGCGACGGTGCGGGCGAAGAGCGGGATCGACGGCGGGAACCTCGTTGGCCTCGACAGGCGCAGCGGGCTCGACAGGCGATGTGCCCTCCCCTGCCGCGGAACGGACCGAAGCCTCAGTGGGCTCGGGGGCTACCTGTTCCGCAACCTGCTCGGCCTTAGCAGCCGTGCGGCGGCGTGTGCGCGGAGCCGGCTTCTCGGTCGGCTGCCCCGCGACAGGGGCCTCGGTGGCCGCAGGCGCTTCGGAAACGACCGGCGCTGCAAACTCGGTCAGTGCCGCGACCTCGCGCTCGGCAGCACGGCGACGGGCGCGCACAACCTGAGCCTCGCTGATTTGCGCCAGCGCGCGGGCCTGTGCAACCTCATCGGAAATCGGTGCGGAGGAATCGGCAACGGTGTGTTTGGTTCGCGTCGCACGCGTGACGCGACGCTTGGGCTTGGCAGTCTCCTCGCCGTCAGCGGCGGGCTTAGGCGCACGGCGCGTGCGCTTGGGCTTTACGGGCGCGGCATCCTCTTCGGCGGCAGGGGCAACTCCCTCGCCATCATCAGCAGGCGCGACCTTCTCAGCCGATGCGGGCGCAGGTGTCGGAGCGGCCTTAGGGGCCTCAGGAACCGAGGCCTGCACCAGCGCAGGCATCACGACCTGGTCCGACGCACCCGGTGCAGCGGGAGCGGTTTGCGCCGTCGTTATTTCGTTTTCTTGCTGTTGATCAGACACAGTGTTTGCTCAACTTTCTTTTCAAGCCCTGTGATCACATGCTCCCTGCATAAACCTTCAGGGCGGCTAAACAGTCTAGTTCCGTTCAAAATGACGGACATCATTGATCTGTATCGAGATGATTGCGTCAATTACGCAGGATTAGTGTAGCACAACCGCAACCACCTGCAACTTAGTCATTGGGGACGTTCTTAAACGACTAGCCATCAGGGACACTCTTTGGTTTGCCACCCGCAAATCAGACTGCCTCCGCCAAAACTATGGCGGTTTACTACGATGAATCGCTCGACTGCGACCACTCCGAAACCTGTTGAACTAAAACCGACGCTCCTATAAGTTGTCAAGAGGCAGTTTGCGGGAGCGATCTCCTCAATTCGCACAGGAGCTCGTAATACCTCCTCTCCAGTTTCGTCGACCGCCGTTTC